>BNJU01000104.1_pt1 | contig 239853 bp, 287 predicted proteins | sample 8539281 | NCBI WGS metagenome assembly BNJU01 (sample SAMD00202456, study PRJDB9452) | human saliva metagenome | isolation source: human saliva | place: Japan
CAGCCTGTCTTTTTTTCTTTTTAAAAGCAGAAACATGCGAGGCCAGAGAAGCTAGCAATTTGAATAAGAATGAGAATTTCTGTTAGGCTGAAAATGGCTGAGCAGGAAGCAAGGAAAAGAAAGTCACCAGCACCAATACGAAGATTATAAAAGAAGGCTAGAAGTCCTAGGGCTAAAAAGAAGAGCATGAGAAGATTGATGCCTGCTGTCACCATCAGCAAGAGCTGAAAAATTAACCAGACCATCAAGGGATACTGTTGATCTCTTTGATCGTAGATAGCTAAGGTTAAGCCCATGGTGACTACCAATAATTGACTAATGGAAAGAATGCTCAGAGAAGTTGCCAGAAAAAGACCGCCCAAGAGACATTCAAAAAATAAATAGCGTAAGGGAATCTTGTCTCCGCAGAAGCGGCAGCGAAGCCGGTTCATGACTTGGGAAACAATAGGAATCAAATCACGCGGTGCCAATCTTTTCCCGCAGGCATTGCAATGGCTAGCTGGAGCGATGATAGACTGCTCTGGGAAGCGGTCGATGACCAAGCCTAGGAATGAGGCAAAGACGGTACCAACAAGAAAAAAGTATAGGTGAATCATACTTATTTATTCGTAATTTTAAACAGAAAAATTCTGAAATTTTGCAACTTTTCTAATAAAGTCTTTTTTTGAATCTTTTGTCTTGACTTTCTTATTTAGAAGCATTATAATTAAACCATAATCTAAAAAGATTAGAATGATTATAAATAAAATAAGCGAGGTAAGAATATGACTCAAGTAAAAAATGCCGCTGCAACTGATGTAGCAACTTTTGTAAACCAAAACTCTTTGCCAAAAACTAAGGCTGTATTAAACCAAGTGGTGGCAGATCTTTATACTGCTCATATTGCTCTTCACCAAGTTCACTGGTATATGCGTGGTGCTGGTTTCATGGTTTGGCATCCAAAAATGGATGAATACATGGAAACTTTGGATGCAACTTTGGATGAAGTTAGCGAACGTTTGATTACTTTGGGTGGTAAACCATACTCTACTTTGACAGAATTTATCCAACATAGTAAGATCGAAGAAAAAGCTGGTGAATTTAGCAAAAACGTAGAAGAAAGTTTAGCGCGTGTAATTGAAATCTTCCGCTATTTGACAAATGTATACCAAGAAGCACTGGATGTGACTGACGAAGAAGGTGACGATGTAACCAATGATATCTTTGTTGGAGCTAAAGCAGATTTAGAAAAGACAATCTGGATGTTAACAGCTGAAATTGGTCAAGCACCAGGATTGTAAAAAAATTAAAGAAGAAGTTAAATTCTAAAATATGATTAGAGTTTCATATAGAGAAATTTAATTTTAGAATGATACGTATTTTTTATCACCCCTCTTTGAAAAAGCAGCTGATACAGCTGCTTTTTCTATTTATTTTTCCATCTTGAAAATATGTGCAAATTCTGGTACAATAAGGCACATGAAAACACTTTATGATGTTCAGCAATTTCTTAAAAGTTTTGGCATCGTAATCTATATGGGCAAGCGATTGTATGATATAGAACTGATGAAGATTGAGTTAGAGCGAATTTACGATGCGGGCTTGATGGACAAACTAGAATATTTAGAGGCTGATGCAGTCTTGCGCCGTGAACATCAGTTAGAGTTGAAATATATTGAGAAGAATGGAGAATGGAAGAAATGATCTGGATTTTGATGGCGATTATGGCTGGTATACTGGCTTGGATGGGCTTTAACTATTTTAGATTGCGTAGAGCAGCAAAAGTTGTTGAAAATGCTGAATTTGCGAGCCTAATCCGTCAAGGTCAGCTTGTGGATTTACGGGAACCTGTTGACTTTCATCGGAAACATATCTTGGGGGCTCGAAACATTCCCTCAACACAGTTAAAAGGAAATTTGGGAGCACTTCGTAAAGATAAGCCAGTCTTGCTCTATGAAAATGCTCGCGGTCAACGAGTAATGAATGCAGCCCTTCTTTTAAAGAAAAATGGTTTTTCTGACATCTATATCCTGTCTTATGGCCTGGATAGCTGGAAGGGAAAAGTTAAAACAAGTTAATTTAGCTTTAAACATATTATATATAAAAGGCACAGATTTTATCTGTGCCTTTTATTATGTGATTTTTGCCTATCTTGCTCCGTAAGGTACATAGACGGGTGGTTATGATTTGATCGTTTAGTCAAGAAGCATGGCCAAGTATTAAAGATAGAAAAAATATATAATCTATCGACTTAGTTCTAGATAGTTCTTGATAAGCTTCAGCTCATCTTGATTTAAAGAACGATAGTCACCCTCATCCAAATTGGGATCGAGTTGAAAATCTCCCAAATGAGTTCTTTTGAGATAGGTAACTTTCACTCCTATTGCTAGGAACATTTTCTTTACTTGGTGAAATTTTCCCTCTGAGATAGTTACAGAAGCTGTGCTTAAAACAGGGGTAGCAGAATGGATTATGAGTTGAGCCGGCTTACAAACCTTGCCATCTAAGAAGCGAACGCCTTGTTGGAAGGCTTCAATAGCTTGATTGTCCAGAAGTCCATTGACTTGAACGAAATAAGTTTTATCAACATGATATTGAGGATGAAGTAGTTGAAAGCCAAGAGGACCGTTATCAGTAATTAAGAGGAGTCCAGTCGTATCTCTGTCTAAGCGACCAATAGAGTATAGTTCCTCACTAAAGTCTTCCTTTTGAATAAGATCAATTACTGTTGCTTTGCTGGCATCGGAATTGGCTGTTATATAGCCTCGCGGTTTATTCATCATAAAATAACGATGAGCAGGAGCAGAAATCTTCTGTTTGTAGAAGAGGATGTCTTGTAGCCCAGTATCTACATTCTGGCTAAGATTTCTAGCAGGGGTTTGATCTACCAGAATAGCTCTTCGGAGCAAGGCCTGTTTCATGGATTTCGGCTAATTGATGCTTGAGCTAGCAAACGGTCTAATCGCATAATTCTTCCTTTCAATGATCTTATGATTAATTATAAAATTTCAATGTAAGAAATGCAAACGAGTGCGAGAGGAGCTGATTTTTCAATGAAAACATTTACACTTAGCTGAACTGTGATTTTTGAGTGAGACTGTGGTATAATTGTTCAGTTAGAAATAAAAATTTAAATATTAGAGGAAATCATGACAAAATTAAGAGAAGATATCCGTAACATTGCGATTATCGCCCACGTTGACCACGGTAAAACAACCCTCGTTGACGAATTATTGAAACAATCTGAAACTCTTGATGCACGTACAGAGTTGGCAGAGCGTGCGATGGACTCAAACGATATCGAAAAAGAGCGTGGAATTACCATCCTTGCTAAGAATACAGCCGTTGCCTACAACGGAACTCGTATCAATATCATGGACACACCTGGACACGCGGACTTCGGTGGAGAAGTTGAGCGTATCATGAAAATGGTTGACGGTGTTGTCTTGGTGGTAGATGCCTACGAAGGAACCATGCCACAAACTCGTTTCGTATTGAAAAAAAGCCTTGGAACAAGACCTTGTTCCAATCGTGGTTGTAAATAAAATCGACAAACCATCAGCTCGTCCAGCAGAAGTAGTAGACGAAGTATTGGAACTCTTCATCGAGCTTGGTGCAGATGATGACCAGCTTGATTTCCCAGTTGTTTATGCATCAGCGATCAACGGAACTTCTTCCTTGTCAGACGATCCAGCTGATCAAGAAAAACAATGGCACCAATCTTTGATACCATCATCGACCATATCCCAGCTCCAGTGGACAATTCAGATGAGCCTTTGCAGTTCCAAGTGTCTCTTTTGGACTACAATGACTTCGTAGGTCGTATCGGTATCGGACGTGTCTTTCGTGGTAGTGTGAAAGTCGGTGACCAAGTTACCCTTTCTAAACTAGACGGCACAACCAAAAACTTCCGTGTTACAAAACTTTTCGGTTTCTTTGGTTTGGAACGTCGTGAAATCCAAGAAGCTAAAGCAGGTGACTTGATTGCCGTTTCAGGTATGGAAGATATCTTTGTTGGTGAAACCATTACACCGACAGATGCCATTGAACCTCTTCCAATCCTACACATCGATGAGCCAACGCTTCAAATGACCTTCTTGGTAAACAACTCACCTTTTGCAGGTCGTGAAGGAAAATGGGTGACTTCTCGTAAGGTGGAAGAACGCTTGCAAGCAGAATTGCAAACAGACGTTTCGCTTCGTGTTGACCCAACGGACTCACCAGATAAATGGACTGTTTCAGGACGTGGAGAATTGCACTTGTCAATCCTGATCGAAACAATGCGCCGTGAGGGTTATGAGCTACAAGTATCTCGTCCAGAAGTTATCGTAAAGAGATTGATGGCGTTAAGTACGAACCATTTGAGCGCGTCCAAATCGACACACCAGAAGAATACCAAGGTTCTGTTATCCAAAGCCTTTCAGAACGCAAGGGTGAAATGCTAGATATGGTGGCTACTGGTAATGGACAGACTCGTTTGGTCTTCTTGGTTCCTGCACGTGGTTTGATTGGTTACTCTACTGAGTTCTTATCTATGACTCGCGGTTATGGAATTATGAACCATACCTTTGATCAATACCTGCCAGTGATTCCTGGTGAAATCGGTGGTCGTCATCGTGGTGCCCTTGTTTCCATTGATGCTGGTAAGGCTACAACATACTCTATCATGTCTATTGAAGAACGTGGTACTATCTTTGTCAACCCAGGTACTGAGGTTTATGAAGGAATGATCATCGGTGAAAACTCTCGTGAAAACGACTTGACTGTGAATATCACCAAAGCTAAACAGATGACTAACGTTCGTTCAGCTACCAAGGACCAAACAGCTGTTATCAAGACACCTCGTATCTTGACGCTAGAAGAATCTTTGGAATTCTTGAATGATGATGAATACATGGAAGTAACACCAGAGTCTATCCGTTTACGTAAGCAAATTCTAAACAAGGCAGAGCGCGAGAAAGCCAACAAAAAGAAAAAATCAGCTGCAGCTGAATAAGTAAAAGGGAAAGGAGTAGCAAGATGGTTTATTTAATAATTGGAATTTTGATACTCTTATATTACCTTTTTGCTGCTCCTCAGAGCATTAAAGGCACCTTTAATGTCTTATCAGTTGTATTGGTCTTGGTTTTGTTTATCATTCTCTTGGTATTAGCAGCGTTTAGGATTTTTCAAATGCCAGGAGAGTTATTTGTCGGGGCTGCTATGCTTATTTTGGCTTATTTTGCCTTACGTGACATTGCTCGATTAGATAAGAAACCTGGTTTGTTTGATTTTTTAGACGATAAAAGCAAAGATTAAAAATTGGCTTAAGAACTAAAATTTGATTTAGTTCTGGGCCTTTTTTTATAGATTGTGAAATGAAAGGAGGATAAGAGTTAAACTCTGATAACTTTTAGAATTCTATTACAAATCATTGCAAATCAGAAAAAATATCACATTTTTTTCACAAGTTAACAACAGACGTAAATAAAGCGCATCTATGACTTTTTTATTTCTTTAAAAAAGGGTAAAATAGAATGAAGTACAATTAAAGAGGTTTTTTATGAAGAATATAGCAAGTTTTGCTAACAAGAAAGTCTTGGTTTTAGGTTTGGCTAAGTCAGGTGAATCTGCTGCTCGCCTTTTAGATAAATTAGGAGCCATCGTGACAGTTAACGACGGTAAACCTTTCGAGGAAAATCCTGCTGCTCAATCCTTGCTAGAAGAAGGCATTAAAGTGGTGACAGGAGGCCATCCTCTGGAGTTGCTGGATGAAAACTTTGAATTGATGGTTAAAAATCCAGGTATTCCTTATAATAATGCTATGGTTATTCGGGCTCTGGAGAAGGAGATTCCTGTTATCACTGAAGTTGAGTTGGCTTATCTGATTTCTGAAGCTCCAATTATTGGTATTACGGGATCAAATGGCAAAACGACGACCACAACCATGATTGCGCAAGTCTTGACGGCTGGTGGTCAAAATGGTCTTTTGTCTGGTAATATCGGTTTTCCTGCCAGTCAAGTAGCCCAATCAGCTAGTGGCAAAGATACACTGGTCATGGAACTGTCTTCCTTCCAGTTGATGGGGATTGAGGCTTTTCATCCACAGATAGCTGTGATCACCAATCTCATGCCGACTCATCTGGACTACCATGGCTCTTTGAGGAATATGCAGCTGCCAAGTGGAATATCCAGAAAAACATGACAGCTGATGATTATCTTGTTTTGAATTTCAATCAAGATTGGGCCAAGGGAATGGCTAGCCAAACTCAGGCTACTGTTGTTCCTTTTTCAACAACTGAAAAGGAGGATGGTGCCTATCTTGATGGTGATGTCTTGACCTTCCGTGGAGAAGCGATTATAAAGGTGGCTGAAATCGGTGTTCCTGGCAGTCACAATGTCGAAAATGCTCTGGCTACTATTGCAGTAGCTAAACTTCGTGGTATTGATAATCAGACGATCAAAGAAGTCTTGTCAGCTTTTGGAGGCGTTAAGCATCGTCTCCAGTATGTGGGGCAGGTAAATGAGGTTGCCTTTTACAACGACAGTAAGTCTACCAATATCTTGGCAACCCAGAAAGCTCTATCTGGCTTTGATAATAGCAAGGTGATTCTGATTGCAGGTGGCTTGGACCGTGGCAATGAATTTGACGAATTAGTTCCTGACCTCAAAGGGCTCAAGAAAATGGTCATCTTAGGGCAATCAGCTCCGCGTGTAAAGAGGGCAGCTGATCAGGCCGAGGTTTCTTATCTGGATGCGACTGATGTCCGGGATGCAGCTCATAAGGCTTTTGCTCTAGCAGAGCCAGGAGATATTGTCTTGCTCAGTCCTGCCAACGCCAGCTGGGATATGTATAGTAATTTTGAAGTTCGAGGCGATGAATTTCTCGCTGCATTTGAAGAATTAAAAGGTTAAAATGAAAAAGATTATATTTACAGGCGGAGGAACGGTTGGGCATGTAACCCTCAACCTTCTCCTGATTCCGAAATTTATCAAAGAAGGCTGGCAGGTCCATTATATTGGCGATAAGAATGGGATTGAGTATCAGGAAATCCAAAAGTCTGGATTGGACGTGACCTTCCATTCGGTAGCTACGGGTAAGCTTCGTCGCTACTTTTCGTGGCAGAATCTGCTGGATGGCTTTAAGGTCATTTGGGGCATTTCCAGTCGCTGGGCATTATGCTCAAGGTTCGGCCGCAGGCCCTCTTTTCTAAGGGAGGCTTTGTATCCGTTCCGCCTGTGATTGCAGCTCGGCTGTCTGGGGTGCCCGTCTATGTTCATGAGTCGGATCTATCCATTGGCTTGGCTAATAAAATCGCCTATAAGTGTGCGACCAAGATGTATGCGACCTTTGAGCAACCTTCCAGTCTGACTAAGATTGAACATGTCGGAGCTGTGACTAAGGTTGGTGGCACAAAGTCAGACCTACCGCAGGAACTAGAAGAAATCCGTCAATATTTTGATAAAGAACTGCCCACCCTGCTTTTTGTCGGTGGTTCTGCTGGCGCCAAGGTCTTTAATGATTTTGTCAGCCAGAATCAAGCTACGCTGACTGAGCGCTACAACGTTATCAATCTGACTGGTGATGCAAGTTTGGATGTTCTGTCGAATCGCCTCTTTCGAAGAGCCTATGTGACGGACCTCTACCAGCCTTTGATGGACCTGGCAGATGTAGTAGTGACACGTGGCGGATCTAATACTATCTTTGAGCTTTTGGCTATGGCTAAGTTGCATATCATCGTTCCTTTAGGACGCGAAGCCAGCCGCGGCGATCAGATTGAAAATGCGGATTATTTTGTGAAAAAAGGCTATGCTGTGAAGCTGGAAGAAAAGCAGCTAACTTTAGAAGGGCTGGAAGCTTCTGTGGAGCAGGTTCTAAGGGATAAAGAATCATATTATCAAGCGATGAAAAATTCTCATGAAATCAAGTCAGTAGAAGATTTTTATGCTGTATTGAAGAATGATATTAACAAAGGGAAAAAATGACGACAAAAGATAAAGGTGACCAAAAAGAACTCCAGAAATATTTATCTGCATGGCAAAGCGTCATCAGGAGTACTTAGAAAAAAAATCTCAAGAAAAAGCCTCTGAAACTGATGAAGAAGAGCGTAACGATGAGACTTTTGAAACTTCAGAGTCTACTGAAACAAACGAAACAGATAGTAGTGAAGAAGAAAAAGAAGTTCAAGATCAAGATTCAGATGACGATGAGGTGACTGAGTCTGAAGAGTCAGAAGAGGTAGAAGAACCCTCAGAAGACGATGAAGAGTCTGATAAAGAAAACACCGAAGAATCAAGTGATGATTCAGTAGATCGAACTGAAAATTTTATTGGTCAAGCTGATATAGGAATAGAAAAAGAAGCTAAGCCAGATAAACCTAGAATCGAAAGAATTCATCTATACAGGGCTCTACCAGTTCTGGTCATCAGCTCTCTCTTGATTCTTCTGTCACTCTACTTTATCACTCCTTTAGGTAGCCTTAAAAATTTAGTAGTTACAGGAAATGAGCGTGTAACTCAAGATGAAATTATCAAAGCTACCCAAATTGATAGTCGAGATTACACTTTAACAACGTTTTTAAATCGTAATCAGTATGCTAACAACTTGAAAAAAGCGAATTCTTGGATCGAAAAGGCTGAAATTTCATATCAGTTCCCAATTACATTCAAAATCCAAGTTACAGAATATAAGATTCTAGCCTATGAAGCTTCTACTGGAAATATCTATCCAGTCATCAGCAATGGAACCGTGATTAATCAGCCAGTAAAGAAAGAAGCTTTGCCTGAAAATTACATGCGTCTTAATCTATCTGATAAAGCTAAGGTTAAGAAACTTATGCAAGAATTATCAGATGTACCGGATAGTATCAAGAATGAAATTCAAACTGTTGACTTGACTCCAAGTAAGGCTACAAAAGATTTATTAACTTTAACAATGAGAGATGAGCATAAGATTATTGTCCCTCTTTCAGATATTCATAAGAAATTGCCATACTACAGTCGTGTGCATCCATTGTTGACAGAACCTAGTATTGTGGATATGGAAGCAGGAATCTTTAGCTATTCTGCTAGTCTTGCGCAAAAAGAAGAACAAGAGAAAAACGAAAGTTCAGAAGAAACTGAGCAAAGTGAAACAGAGGCAGCACCGTCAGATGTTACTGATGAAACAAATAACTAAAGAAAACGAAGAAAAACTCTCCACTTTTGCTAATTTTGTGTTATAATAGGCAATGGATAACTGTATTTTTTAGAGTTGTCGATAAAGTAGGAAACTCGGATGATAGAGAGGAATGATGTAATGGCTAGAGACGGCTTCTTTACAGGATTAGATATAGGAACTAGCTCCATTAAAGTATTAGTGGCTGAGCACATCAATGACGAAATTAATGTAATTGGTGTTAGTAATGCCAAAAGTGCTGGTGTAAAAGACGGAATTATTGTAGATATAGAGGCAGCAGCTGCTGCTATTAAAACAGCAATTGCTCAAGCAGAAGAAAAAGCGGGGATTTCAATCAAAGTAGTTAATGTAGGCTTGCCTGCGAACTTACTACAAATTGAGCCTTCACAAGGAATGATTCCTGTTACAAATGATGCCAAAGAAATCACAGATATTGATGTAGAAAATGTTGTTCGGTCAGCTTTGACGAAGAGTATGACCCCTGATCGGGAAGTAATCACATTTATTCCAGAGGAATTCATCGTTGATGGTTTCCAAGGAATTCGCGATCCTCGCGGTATGATGGGGATTCGTTTAGAAATGCGTGGTTTGCTCTATACTGGTCCGCGTACTATTCTTCATAACTTACGTAAAACTGTGGAACGTGCAGGGGTTCAAATTGAAAACATTATTATTTCACCACTTGCAATGACAAAATCAGTTTTAAACGAAGGTGAACGTGAATTTGGCGCTACAGTCATCGATATGGGTGGAGGCCAAACAACAGTAGCTTCTGTTAAAAATCAAGAACTTCAATACACCAATATCTACCAAGAAGGTGGCGATTATGTCACAAAAGATATTTCTAAAGTTCTTAAGACTTCTCAAAAACTAGCTGAAAGTTTGAAGTTCAACTATGGTGAAGCTTATGTGCCAGAAGCTAGTCAAGAAACATTCCAAGTTGAAGTCATTGGTGAAGTTAATCCAGTTGAAGTAACAGAAAGTTACTTAGCTGAGATTATTTCAGCACGTTTGAAACATGTCTTTGAGCAAATTAAGCAGGATCTAGAAAGAAGACACTTGTTAGATTTGCCAGGTGGAATCGTGATCATCGGTGGTGGCGCTATCTTACCAGGTGTTGTGGAATTGGCTCAAGAAATTTGGAGTTCCAGTTAAACTTTATGTTCCAAATCAAATTGGAATTCGAAATCCAGCCTTTGCTCATGTGATTAGCTTGTCTGAATATGCTGGAAACTTGACGGATGTTGATGCTTTGGCTCAGGCAGCCGTTCAAGGTAATGAGATGCTGCGTCAGCAACCAAGCAATTTTGCACGTCCGCTTCAAACGCAGTCTATCAGTCCTTCTCGTATTACAACAAATAGAGATCCACTACCTCAGGTAGAAGCTGAAACTAGAGTTGAACCTGCGATTGAAGTGGCGCAAAGCCAAGAACAAGAAACAAAGACAGAAAAATTAACAGATCGTGCCCGTAACTGGTTAGGCAATCTGTTTGATTAAAGGAAAGGGTTTAAATATGACATTTTCATTTGACACAGCTGCGGCTCAAGGCGCAATCATAAAAGTAATTGGTGTCGGCGGTGGCGGTGGTAACGCTATTAACCGCATGATTGACGAAGGTGTTGCTGGCGTTGAGTTTATCGCTGCCAATACGGATGTTCAAGCGTTGAGTAGTACAAAAGCTGAAACAGTTATCCAGCTTGGTCCAAAATTAACACGTGGACTTGGTGCTGGAGGACAGCCTGAAGTAGGTCGTAAAGCTGCTGAAGAGAGTGAAGAAGTATTGACAGAAGCTCTTTCAGGAGCAGATATGGTCTTCATTACGGCTGGTATGGGCGGAGGTTCCGGTACTGGAGCCGCTCCGGTTATTGCTCGCATTGCAAAAGGTTTGGGAGCTTTGACTGTTGCAGTTGTAACTCGCCCATTTGGCTTTGAAGGAAGCAAACGCGGTAATTTTGCAATTGAAGGAATCAATGAGCTTCGCGAGCATGTCGATACTCTGTTGATTATTTCAAATAATAACTTACTTGAGATTGTCGATAAGAAAACACCTCTTCTTGAAGCTTTGAGTGAAGCTGATAATGTTCTTCGCCAAGGTGTCCAAGGGATCACTGACTTAATTACTAGCCCTGGTTTGATTAATCTTGACTTCGCAGATGTTAAGACTGTCATGGCTGATAAGGGTAATGCCTTGATGGGTATCGGTATTGGTAGTGGTGAGGAGCGTGTGATTGAAGCAGCTCGTAAAGCAATTTACTCACCACTTCTTGAAACAACTATTGATGGTGCTGAAGATGTGATTGTCAACGTAACTGGTGGTTTAGATATGACATTGATTGAGGCTGAAGAAGCTTCTGAGATTGTAAATCAAGCTGCTGGACACGGAGTAAATATCTGGTTGGGTACTTCAATTGATGAAAGTATGCGTGATGAAATTCGCGTGACTGTTGTTGCCACAGGTGTTCGTCAGGATCGTGTTGAAAGTTAGCGGTATTCGTTCGCCAAAACGTTCACACGACGAGCCTGTTCGCGAAACTCGTAGTCATCATTCTTATGATAGAAATTTCGATTTGACTGAAACAGTTGAAATTCCAAAAACTACTCGCCAACAGCCAGAGAAAAAACAAACCTCAGCTTTCGGTGAGTGGGATTTGCGCCGTGACAATATTGTCCGTGAAACTCAAGGTGGTTCTAAGCCAGCTGTAGAAAGATATACAGATAGTTCATCTGATGATGATGAATTAGAAACACCTCCGTTTTTTAGAAATCGCTAAAAATGGATTTACAAAAAAATAAGGATCAAGTTTTTGCAGCAGTAGCTGAAGCTACTAAAAAGGCAAATCGTCCTGAAAATTCAGTAAGTATTGTAGCTGTCACCAAATATGTTGACAGCTCTACTGCTAAAGAGCTGGTAAAAACAGGAGTAAACCATATCGGTGAAAACCGAGTAGATAAATTCCTAGAAAAATACCAGTATTTAAAGGACGAAGAGTTGACTTGGCATTTAATAGGGACGCTTCAGCGTAGAAAAGTTAAGGAAGTTATTAATTTTGTTGATTATTTCCATGCTTTGGATTCCCTAAAACTAGCCGAGGAAATTGAAAAGCGAGCAGAACATACTATCAAATGCTTTTTGCAGGTCAATGTATCAGGCGAAGAAAGCAAGCATGGATTTGCAGTTGATGAGATAGAAGCTGTTTTACCTGCTTTAGAAAAACTTGAACATCTTGAAATAGTGGGGATTATGACTATGGCTCCCATAGATGCTGGAGAAGAAGATTTAGAAAAGATATTCCAAGCGACCCACGAACTTCAGAAAAAATTACAAGATAAACAAATAACTAATATGCCCTTTTCTGAGATCAGCATGGGAATGAGTCGAGATTTTGCAACTGCAATTGCTAACGGGTCAACATTTGTGAGAATAGGGACATCATTTTTTAAATAGGGAAGAACCATGTCATTAAAAGATAGATTCGATAAATTTATAGAATATTTTACAGAAGACGGAGATGACGTACAGGTTGCAGAATCTAGAGTTCAGCAACAAGCAGTAAAGCCATCTAATTCACGTCCTGCTCAGCAGGAACCGGTTAGAGATATTAAACAGCCTCGTTTAGTGTCTAGCTCGTCTCAACATGTGACTAATACACCGTCATCTAATGAGAATATTACACGTTTGCATGCTCGTCAACAAGAGTTGGCTCAAAACCATTCAGTTGCGACTTCAGAAAAAGTAACGATTGATGTTCGTTATCCTAAAAAATATGAAGATGCACCTGCAATTGTAGATTTGCTTCTCGCAAATGAAAGTGTTTTGATTGATTTCCAATATATGACAGAAGTGCAAGCGCGTCGCTGTATTGATTACTTGGATGGCGCTAAGCAAGTCCTGATGGGGAATCTCAGAAGAGTTTCTGGCACTATGTACCTCTTGACTCCAGTAAATGTCGTCGTGAATATCGAGGATATTAAATTGCCTGATGGCGTGCATAGTGAATTTGATTTTGACATGAAGCGCAGATAAGATGTTATTTATTATAAACTTTATCTTATTATCAGCGAGAATTCTTTCGCTGATTCTTGTTGCATATGCTCTTATGTCATGGTTCCCTGGTGCTTATCAGACGTCTCTAGGACAACTCGTTCTAAGAATTTCAGAATCTATCTTGAAACCTTTCCGTCGTCTACCACTTCAGTTTGCTGGTTTGGATTGGACAGTTTATGTTGCTGTACTCTGTATCCATTTCGGTAGTCAGTGGCTTGTTCAGATTTTGCTCTCGGTACTTGCATGACAAGGGAACATAAAGAAATCTTTCAACACTATTCTACGGAAGATCATGCTTTCCTAGATAAAAGTTTGGAATTGATTCAGCGGGTTGAGGATACATACAGTTTAGAGGTTACTCATTTTATTAATCCTCATCAGGCTAAAATTCTTGAAAGTCTTGCGAACAAATATCAATTACAAACTTTTGTCAGTAGTGACTATTTTCCTAGTGAATGGGTCAGGGTAATAATTGCACCTTCCTATTACCAATTAGATAAAGAAGATTTTGATTTGACCTTGCTTGAAATAGTCTATCCTAGTAAATTTCAGCAACTAACTCATTCTCAAATCTTTGGGACTTTGATGAACCGATTAGGATTGGATCGTCGAACTTTTGGTGATATTCTGGTGGAAAAGGATAGGGCTCAGGTTCTAGTAGATAAAAGGTTTACTCAATTTTTTATAGATCATATCTCTAAAATTGCTAAAACTCCTGTTAAACTAAAAAGAAGTTGGCTTTGAGAGGCTTTTTACGAGTGCAAGAGGCTCAGGTTTCTAAAGAGATTCTTACTTCGAGTATGAGATTGGATAAATTGATTGCTAGTAGCTTTAAACTATCTCGGAGTGATGCCTCCCAGTTGATTTTTCGGGAAACACGTGAAAGTAAACTATTCTATTATTGATAATCCCAGTTATTTAGTTGGGTTAAATGATTTGATTAGTGTCCGTAGATTTGGAAGATTTAAAATAGTAAAAAGAAAATGGCTTCTCTAAGAATGGGAAGCATAAATTAACGATTCAAATACAATCTAGTAAATGAGGAAAAAAAATATGGCTCTTACATCATTAGAAATTAAAGATAAATCCTTTAGTACGAAATTTAGAGGTTACAATGTTGAGGAAGTAGACGAATTTCTTGATATTGTAGTTCGCGATTATGAGGACTTGGTTCGTGAAAATCATAATAAAGATGCACGCATTAAGAACTTAGAAGAGCGCTTAACTTATTTTGATGAGATGAAAGATTCTCTTAGTCAGTCTGTTTTAATAGCACAAGACACTGCTGAAAAGCTTAAACAGGCTTCTCAAGAAAGATCTGATAATATCATGCGCCAGGCTGATCAAGAAGCGCAACATCTTTTAGACCATGCTAAGTTCAAGGCAAACGAAATTTTACGCCAAGCAACTGATAACGCTAAAAAAGTTGCAATAGAAACAGAAGAGCTGAAAAATAAGGCTCGTGTCTTCCATCAACGCCTTAAGTCAACAATTGAAAGTCAATTGAGCATTGTTGATTCATCTGAATGGGAAGAAATTCTTCGTCCTACAGCAACTTATCTCCAAACAAGTGATGATGCCTTCAAAGAAGTTATTCAAGAGGCACTTGGTCAAACAATGACGCCTTATGTAGATGACGAATCTGAAGTAACTCGTCAATTCTCACCTGAAGAAATGGCTGACTTACAGCAACGAATTGCTGAGTCAGATGGTGACTTGTCTGAGACGAGAGTTATGGAGGCTGTTCCAGAAGCAACAGAAGAAAAAACTTCTGAACCTGTTGATATCCTATAAGAAAGAACTGTAAAAACACAAATTAACCAATATATTCCTAGCGAGCAAGTGACGGTGTAAGACTTGCAATCCCTATTAGTTGATTTATCATTTTACAATATCGTATTTGAAATTAGTAAAATGCGACGTTTCTTCCACGTTACGGAAAAAGAGGGATAGTAATAGTAGTGGCTATTTTCTATCTGAACAAAGGTGGTACCACGATTTTCGTCCTTTTTGCGAATCGTGGTTTTTATTTTGTCAATTTAAATTAAAGGAGTAACAATGAAACTTAAAGAAACCCTCAATCTAGGGAAAACAGACTTTCCTATGCGTGCTGGTCTTCCAACTAAAGAACCAGTTTGGCAAAAAGAATGGGAAGAAGCAAAACTTTACCAACGTCGTCAAGAATTGAACCAAGGAAAACCGCATTTCACCTTGCATGATGGACCTCCGTATGCAAACGGAAATATCCACGTTGGACACGCTATGAACAAGATTTCTAAAGATATTATTGTTCGTTCTAAGTCTATGTCAGGATTTTACGCCCCTTATATCCCAGGTTGGGATACTCATGGTTTGCCAATCGAGCAAGTCTTGGCAAAACAAGGTGTTAAACGCAAAGAAATGGACTTGGTTGAGTACTTGAAACTTTGCCGTGAGTATGCTCTTTCTCAAGTTGATAAACAACGAGAAGACTTTAAACGTTTGGGTGTTTCTGGTGACTGGGAAAATCCCTATGTGACTTTGACTCCAGACTATGAAGCAGCTCAGATCCGTGTCTTTGGTGAGATGGCTAAAAAAGGCTATATCTACCGTGGTGCCAAGCCAGTTTACTGGTCATGGTCTTCTGAGTCAGCCCTTGCTGAAGCGGAAATTGAGTACCATGACTTGCTTTCAACTTCCCTTTACTATGCTAACCGCGTCAAAGACGGAAAAGGTGTCCTAGATACAGATACTTACATCGTTGTGTGGACAACTACGCCATTTACCATTACGGCCTCTCGTGGTTTGACAGTTGGAGCGGATATTGATTACGTATTGGTACAACCAGCTGGTGAATCTCGTAAGTTTGTAGTTGCTGCAGAATTGTTGAATAGTTTGTCTGAGAAATTTGGTTGGGCTGATGTGCAAGTCTTGGCGACCTATCGTGGTCAAGAATTGAGCCACATTGTGACAGTCCACCCATGGGATACAGCTGTAGATGAGTTGGTAATCCTTGGTGACCACGTTACGACTGACTCTGGTACTGGTATTGTCCATACAGCCCCTGGTTTTGGTGAGGACGACTACAATGTCGGTGTTGCCAATGGTCTTGAAGTTGCTGTAACAGTTAACGAACGCGGTATCATGATGGAAAATGCTGGTCCTGACTTGCAGGTCAGTTCTATGACAAGGTTGTTCCAACTGTTATCGAAAAACTTGGCGATTTACTCCTTGCTCAAGAAGAAATTTCTCACTCATACCCATTTGACTGGCGTACCAAGAAACCAATCATTTGGCGTGCAGTGCCACAATGGTTTGCCTCTGTATCTAAATTCCGTCAAGAAATCTTGGACGAAATTGAAAAAGTGAAATTCCACTCAGAATGGGGTAAAGTTCGTCTTTACAACATGATTCGCGACCGTGGCGACTGGGTTATCTCTCGTCAACGTGCTTGGGGAGTTCCCCTTCCTATCTTCTATGCTGAAGACGGAACGCCAATCATGACAGCTGAAACGATTGAGCACGTGGCTCAACTCTTTGAGGAACATGGATCTATCATTTGGTGGGAGCGTGATGCTAAGGATCTCTTGCCAGAAGGATTCACCCATCCAGGTTCACCAAATGGCGAGTTCAAGAAAGAAACAGATATCATGGACGTTTGGTTTGACTCAGGTTCATCATGGAATGGAGTAGTAGTTAACCGTCCAGAACTCAAATACCCAGCAGATCTTTACCTAGAAGGCTCTGACCAATACCGTGGTTGGTTCAACTCATCACTTATCACATCAGTTGCCAACCATGGCGTTGCTCCTTTACAAACAAATCTTGTCACAAGGTTTTGCTCTTGATGGTAAAGGTGAGAAGATGTCTAAATCCCTTGGAAATACTATTGCTCCAAGTGATGTTGAAAAACAATTTGGTGCGGAAATCTTGCGTCTCTGGGTAACAAGTGTTGACTCAAGCAACGACGTGCGTATCTCAATGGATATCTTGAGCCAAGTCTCTGAAACTTACCGTAAGATCCGTAACACTCTCCGTTTCTTGATTGCTAATACATCTGACTTTAATCCGGCTGAGGATACAGTCGCTTACGATGACCTTCGTTCCGTTGATAAGTATATGACCATTCGCTTTAACCAGCTTGTGAGAACAATTCGTGATGCTTACGCTAATTTTGAATTCTTGACAATCTACAAGGCTTTGGTGAACTTTATCAACGTTGACTTGTCAGCCTTCTACCTTGACTTTGCTAAAGACGTTGTTTACATCGAAGGTGCCAAATCATTTGAACGTCGTCAAATGCAGACTGTCTTCTATGACATTCTTGTAAAAATCACCAAACTCTTGACACCAATCCTGCCTCACACAGCAGAAGAAATCTGGTCATATCTTGAGTTTGAAGCTGAAGACTTTGTTCAGTTGTCAGAACTACCAGAAGCAGAGACATTTGCTAATCAAGAAGAAATCTTGGATACTTGGGCAGCCTTCATGGATTTCCGTGGACAAGCTCAAAAAGCCTTGGAAGAAGCTCGTAATGCCAAAGTAATCGGTAAATCACTCGAAGCCCACTTGACAGTTTATCCAAATGAAGTGGTGAAAACTCTTCTTGGAGCAGTAGATAGCAATGTGGCTCAACTTTTGATCGTGTCAGAATTGACCATCGCTGAAGGTACAGCTCCAGAAGGCGCAGTTAACTTTGAGGATGTTGCCTTTACAGTTGAACGCGCTGCAGGTGAAGTTTGTGACCGTTGCCGTCGTATCGATCCAACTACTGCTGAACGCAGTTACCATGCAGTTATCTGTGACCACTGTGCAAGCATTGTAGAAGAAAACTTTGCGGATGCAGTTGCAGAAGGATTTGAGACAAAATAATTAATTGTTTAAAAGAATAAAAACGGCTTTGCCTTTAAATGGCAAGCCGTTTTTATATAAACTAATTCTATTTTTATATTGTTGGATAATGGAATAAAACTTATAGTTGCATTTGCAACTATAATGTGATATGCTAGTTATAATCTAGGAGTGCTTATTTTAGCCAGAATGTTTTGGAGCTGAAAGAGCTCAGAAGAGGTCAGTTGATGCAGAGCCTGGCTAGCATAAGTATTTTCAAATCCAATTAGCTGGTCATAGAGTTTGAGAGCCTGGCTACTAGGATAGAGTTCTTTAAACTTCTTATTTCCTAACTTGGTTTTTTTGATAATAAGCCCTCGATCTTCCAATTTTTGTAAGATCTGCTAAGGGTTGTTTTATCAATCTGGGCCATTTCTGCTAGTTGGGATTGTGTCATCCCTTCATTCTCGACGATGCGAATCAGAAGTAGAAACAGATTATTGTCAAGCCCGTAGTTACTGGCTTCCTGATTCATTTTCATCATGGCCTGTCTTGAAATGAAACCCATTTGTCTGAAAAGTTGACGGTAATCCATAGGAACTCCTTTGTAGTTGCATTTGCAATTATTATACATTAAAAGTTTGGAGGAAACAAGTATGTGGTGGAAGAAAAATTTAAGTGAGCTGGATGTGATAGAATTTTATCAAATCCTAAAACTACGAATTGATACCTTTGTGGTAGAGCAGGAGCGAATCTACCATGAATTAGATGAGAAGGATTTAGAAGCAGTACACGTTTTTCATACTAATGAAGGCGAGGAAATTGATGCTTATGCTCGTGTTTTTGAAGAAGGAGAGCATTTAGTATTTGGTCGAGTTGTCACAGCCAAATCTAGTCGAGGAAAAGGCTTAGGAGGACAGCTTATCAGAGAAATTCTGAGTTTCTGTGCCGAAAAATGGCCAGGAAAGGAAATTAAAATTGAGGCACAAGAACAAGTTGTTGAACTCTATGAGAAATACGGCTTTGAGGCAGTTGGTCAGCCCTTTCTATTTGAGTCAACACCTCACCTTACCATGGTTTATAAGGCAGATTAAGTTGTTATAAAAGAATAAAAAAATAAGCTTAGAAGCTTATTTTAATGGAATTGAAATTTCAATGAGTTTGTCAGCATAGATTGTTTGAATACCGGCAGCATCAATCGCTTTTGTATCTATTTTTCTTTTGAGGAAGAAGTCACGAATTTTTTCAATTTCTTGTTCACGCACTGCACGGTGTGTATTTGCAATCAGTATTTCATAATGCTTGGGTGCTTGGGTAAAGACAACATCGGTATTGCCAGCTGAGTAAGTCTCAACTAAAGTGGCATCAGTACTTTCAAGCTGACTTTGAATGAGAACCGCATGGCTATTAGTTGTATTGATAAGCTTCATAAGATCTCCTCCTGTATGATGATCTACTATTAATTATAACACTTATGAGATAAATTGTGAAATATCCTACGAAGTTAGACATGAAAAAATTGGCAAAATTATTTTGCTTGATGCTCCATTTTCCACATCTCTACGCCCCATTTATGGCTGCCTCTTTTTAGTTTTTCAATTGCTTCATCGATTGGAAACCAAGCAAGTTGATTGAAGTCTTCTAGTGGTTTTTGAGACTGCTCAAATGAAGTGATTTCGTAAATGTAAGCTGGATTGTAGAAGTATCGGTCTCGATGTCTTGAGTAAAAATATTCATCCGCTTGACCATAATATTTTCCAACTTTAGCTGTAAATCCCAATTCTTCTATTAATTCCCGCTCTAAGGCAGATAGGTGATCTTCACCTGCTTCAATTTCTCCTCCTGGAAGAAACCAAGCCCCATTAGGAGCCTGAACAAGGATGATCTTATCATTTTCTTGGTTAGGAATGACTGCGTAAACACCATATCGATTACTGTATTCAACGCCTTCTTTTTTTTGTCCAAATGTCGCTATTGCCATATTGAATCCTTCCCTTCTTTTACTAATATCATAAAGCAGAAAGCGCTGTCTGTCAAGGTTTACTGTATAGGAAAGTTAAAAAGAAAGTAGCCGAAATATCTTATTTTAATCTCTTACTTGAGATGTGTTACAATAGGTTTAAGGTAAGGAAGTGAAATTATGACAACTCATCGTTTATTTAGAATTTTATATTGTTTATTAGAAAAAAGAGAGTCACTGCCCCAGAACTTGCTCAGAAAAATGGAAGTATCAGTACGTACAATTTATCGAGATATAGACCGTCTAAGTGGAGCAGGTGTCCCAATATATTGCAACCCGGGAAAAGGTGGAGGAATTTTTTTCTAATGAACTCTTTCGTTTTTAGATAAAAAGCCTGTTATCAGAAGCAGAAAGAGAAGATGTACTCTTATCACTTCAGGGATTGGAGGCTTTAAAAGGTGAAAGCCAAGCTCTAGAGAAGTTAAAAAGTCTTTTTCAAGCGAGTACAGAAAATTGGATTCGTGTTGATTTTACAGATTGGCGAAATCAAAAATATCAAGCAGATCTTTTTGACGTAATCAAACAAGCGATTTTCCAAAAATGCTTGATCAGTTTCCTCTATAGGGGGCAGGAGAAAGAAGAAACTCGAATGGTTGAGCCTCTGCAATTGCTCTTTAAAAGTCAAGCTTGGTATCTATATGGATTTTGTAGGAAGAAGCAAGATTTTCGTCTTTTCAAACTAAGCAGAGTCAGCCAATGCCAGATATTGTCGGAAACATTTGAAAGAAAAACAGTCCAACTGGCCATCAATAAAGAGAAGGTGAAGGAAGAACTTGTTAGCCTTACATTAAAATTTGACAAAAGTCAGGCTTTTCGTGTCTATGAAGAATTCTCTGGTCAAATTAGACAGGATCCCGATGGCAATTTACTTGTAGAAACGGAGTTTCCAAAACACAGTAGTTTGTACTCTTATCTTTTATCCTTTTTAGATAGTGTTGAGGTGGTAGAGCCACTTGAAGTTCGACAAGAGTTTGCTCGAATCGTTAAAATTATTTCGCAAAAATACAAAACCTGACAGATCCTGTCAGGTTTTTCTTGTTATACTATGGGTAGAAAGATGAAAGGAGTAAACATATGAAATACGAATGGAGAAAAGCGGAGAAAAGCTTATATGGTGTGAAAGCGAGTCCGAAAGTAGTTGAGGTTCCTCAACAGTCCTTTATCATGCTTGATGGGACAGGAAATCCCAATCTTCCTGGTTTTACTGAAGAAGTTTCAGCTCTCTATGCTTTGGCTTATGCTATAAAAATGGATTATAAAAAATCTCATGCCAATCAAGAAATTCAAGACTTTACGGTTTACCCTCTTGAGGGGATTTGGCAGCAAAAAGAGCAAGGAGAACTGGTCAAAGAAGAGTTGATTTATACTATTATGATTGCCCAGCCAAGTTTTATCAGCAAAGAAATGGTAAAAGAAGCGCTTGAAAAAGTTAAGGTAAAAAAGCCAAATCCTCATTATGAAAAGATACGTTTTGAGACTGTCAAAGAAGGCAAGTGCTTGACCATGCTTCACCTTGGTTCTTTTGATAGTGAACCCCTTTCTTTTGCAAAAATGGATGAATTTTGTAAAGAAAATTCCCTGAACAGAAGATTTCCTTTTCATAGAGAAATATACTTAAATAATCTTAACAGAACTTCTCCAGATAAGTTGAAAACGATCCTTCGCTACCAGGTAGAATAAAAAGAAAACTCCAGCCTAAAATATTAGACTGGAGTTTTTTAATTCTCTATCATCAATCCGAGCTAGTGCTGATGTCACTTGTTTGATCAAGCTCAGCTTTCTGTTTGCCCTTGATTATAATCTTGCCATTGCTAGTCATGATTGCTTTTAAATCCTTATCTGTCGGATGTTCTAGGTAATAGTCCGTAATAGCATCTTCAATATGATCTTGAATAGTTCGGCGAAGTGGTCGTGCCCCCATCTTAGGATCGTAGCCAAGATCAACTAGTTTTTCCTTGACTTTAGTTGTTACATCTAGATGAATATCGTTGCTAGCGAGTCGATTATTAACATCTTCCAGCATTAGATCCACAATCTGTAAGAGATTATCCTTGCTTAATGCCTTGAATTCAATGATGCCATCAAATCGATTCATGAATTCTGGACTAAAGAAGTTACCTAACTCACCTAAGACAGAATTTGTCCGACCTTCTCGAGCAGCACCAAAGCCAACGCTAGCTTCTACTTTGCCAGTTCCTGCATTGGAAGTCATGATAATAATGGTATCTTTGAAGCTGACTGTCCTGCCTTGACCATCAGTCAAACGTCCATCATCTAGGACTTGTAAGAACATATGCATGACATCTGGATGAGCTTTTTCCACCTCATCTAAGAGAATGAGTGAGTATGGATTACGACGAACACGTTCAGTCAACTGCCCTGCTTCTTCATAGCCAACGTAGCCTGGAGGTGCTCCCACAAGTTTGGCAACGCTATGTTTCCATGTATTCACTCATATCAAAACGAATCATGCTATCGGCAGAGCCAAAAAGTTCGATGGCCAATTGTTTGGAAAGTTCAGTTTTTCCGACACCTGTAGGTCCAACAAAAAGAAAACTTCCGATTGGACGGTTTGGACTGCCTAATCCCACACGATTGCGACGGATGGCTTTTGCGATCTTATCAACAGCATCATCCTGTCCAATGACATGAGACTTCAAATCACTGGCTAAATGAATAAGTTGAGACTGTTCTTTTTCCTTCAAATTGCCAACTGGAATATTTGTTTTTTGCTCGACAATAGCCTCGATCTCCTTCTCACTGATGATAGGAGTATCTTGTTCATCTATTTTAGCATTTTGCATTTCCTTATATTTGGCAATTTGGTCGCGGAAGTAGGCTGCTTTTTCGTAATCTTCATCGCGAGTGGCCTGTGTTTTCAGATTTTCAGCCTCTATCAAGCGTCTGTCAATTTCTTTTGGATCAACAAAATTGAGGGTTAGGTTCATCTTAGATCCTGATTCATCCAAAAGATCAATAGCTTTATCGGGAAGGAAACGGTCCTGAATATAACGATTGGATAGGATGGCAGCAGCTTCAATAGCTTCATCTGTGTAGCGAACATGGTGGTAATCTTCGTATTTCTTTGAATTCCCTTTAGAATTGTGATCGTTTCTTCTACAGTTGGTTCATCTACTTTGACTGGTTGCATCCGTCTTTCTAAAGCTGCATCTTTTTCAATGATACGATATTCATTGAGAGTAGTAGCTCCGACCAGTTGAAGTTCACCTCGAGCAAGAGCAGGTTTGAGAATATTTCCAGCATCCATGTTCCCATCCCCCGCAGAACCAGCTCCAACAATTTCATGGATTTCATCAATAAAGAGAATGATATCATTGCGATTGCGAATCTCATCCATGAGTTTTTGCATTCGTTCTTCAAACTGTCCACGAATACCAGTTCCTTGAACAAGGCTGACAACATCAAGTCGAATGACCTCTTTTCCTTGCAATTTTTGAGGCACATCACCGTCGACTATTTTTTGAGCCAAGCCCTCTACAACAGCAGTCTTCCCGACACCAGGTTCGCCAATAAGGACTGGATTATTCTTAGTTCGGCGATTGAGAATTTCTATAACACGACGAATTTCATCATCTCGTCCAATCACTGGATCAATATCACCACGTTGAGCAATTTCTGTAACGTTAATACCAAACTCTTCCAAAAGACCTTTTGGTTTATTGGAGGATGACTGAGGACGTTGGTTGTTAGAACCAGGACCATAGTTGCCCCCTCCGTAACTACCACCTGACTGAGTTGGAGGTGTAGAATCCTTCGGCCCTTGGAAATTCCCCAGATGATTAAAGAAATCATCAAAAGGATCCATATTATGATTATTCATGTTCGTCAGTCCACTCAAAAGAGAGTTATTTGGATCAGTTTTCATAATCTGATAGCAATTTTGGCAGAGGTCGACTTGTTGTTTTTTACCATTTACATTAGTGTATAAATGAATGGTAGATTCATTGATTTTACAGTTTTTACAAAGCATATTTTTACCTCTTTCTTGGCAAATTATAAAGAAAAATTATTTGGTCAAAAATAGTCAAACTTTATAATCTCATTATATCAGTATTCTCTAGCATTGCAAGAATAAAGCGTTAAAATGACTGTCTGTTTTGTTAAATAATTGGTTTTGTCCAACAAATTTCGTTAAAAAATCACAAAAAGTTAAACTTTTATTAGGTGTTCACTTTCTATTTATGGTAAAATAGAAACGATAAAGCAAATAGGAGAACTAAAAATGGAATCACATTTAGTAAGAATTATTAATCGATTAGAAAGTATGGCAAGCGATGGTGGTAGTCTAAAACGCAACTTTGAACGTGATGGTGTTGTTGTTGCTGAAGTCGCTTACAGTTATGATGAGGAAAATGGCTCTGTATTCACGCTTCGTGATGTAGCCGCGCGTGAAACTTTTACATTTGATAGTATTGACTTAATTGCAATGGAAATCTATGAATTGTTATACTAAGAAGCACACACTGAGGTGCTTTTTCTTTTAGTCAAAAGATTAGACTATAATCTGGTATAAGGAAAATGTATAGGGGAATCAAGGCGTTTTTTGATATAATAGAAGGCACAGTTATATGAAGAGGGGGGAGAGAAATGGCTGAGTTAATTGATGGGAAGGCATTGGCTGAAAAGTTACAAGGAAAGTTAGCTCAAAAGACTGCTAAGTTGAAAGAGAAAACGGGACAGACACCTGGTTTGGTAGTGGTTCTAGTAGGGAATAATCCTGCGAGTCAAATTTATGTACGTAATAAAGAACGCTCAGCCTTGGCTGCTGGCTTTCGGAGTAAGGTAGAACGTCTGCCAGAAGAGACCAGCCAAGAAGAGCTCTTGAGCTTGATTGAAACTTATAATCAAAATCCTGACTGGCATGGGATTTTAGTTCAGTTGCCCTTGCCAGATCATATTGACGATGAAGCAGTTCTGCTGGCCATTGATCCAGATAAGGACGTAGATGGCTTTCATCCGCTTAATATGGGCAAGCTATGGAGTGGCCATCCGGTTATGATTCCGGCTACTCCAGCAGGAATTATGGAAATGTTTCATGAATATGGTGTTGAACTGGAAGGTAAGCGAGCGGTTGTTATCGGGCGAAGCAATATTGTCGGTAAGCCTATGGCTCAGCTCCTTTTGGCTAAGAATGCAACAGTGACCCTGACACATTCTCGGACCCACAATCTAGCCAAGCTTGCTAAGCGAGCGGATATCTTGGTAGTGGCTATCGGTCGTGGACATTTTGTAACCAAGGACTTTGTCAAGGAAGGGGCTGTTGTCATTGATGTCGGTATGAATCGAGATGAAAATGGCAAGCTGATTGGCGATGTTAAGTTTGATGAAGTGGCTGAAATTGCTAGTCTGATTACACCAGTACCTGGAGGTGTTGGACCCATGACTATTACTATGCTGATGGAGCAGACCTACCAAGCCTTTAAACGGAGTTTTGAATCATGAAATTTGTTTTTGACTTGGATGGGACCCTGTCTTTTGATTATACGACGATTGATGAGGAGATTAAGCGAGTTTTGCTGATGGCTCCTCAGTTTGGGCATGAAGTTCTGTTTGCTTCGGCGCGTTCCTATCGAGATTGTCTAGGATTATTAGGTCCGGAATTGAGTCAGCAGATAGTGATTGGGCTGAACGGTGGGGTAGCTTATCAAGATGGACAGCTGATTTTTGAGCGTCAGCTGCATCAGTCAAGTTATCAAGCCATTTTAGATACTTGTTTGACCTATAATTTGCCTTTTTCGTTGATAATACTTTTGACTACAGTGGCCAGATTTTAGAAAAAATCCCTTTTATTTCCAGTGTAGATCCTCTCAAGCGGGCAAGACGGCTGGAACTGACTGAGCTCAAGCATCCTATTAAGGTTGTTATTTACATGGGGAATCATGAGCAGCTCTTAGAGGATTTACAGGCTCGTTTTACAAACTTGCCCAATCTAAGTCTAGATTATCATGAACATGAGAAATGTTTTTATATAAATCCAGCTGAAACCAATAAAGCCTCAACTGTAAAGGAATTATGCGGTTCGGATTATGTGGCGTTTGGTAATGATCAAAATGATATCCAGCTCTTTAAGAATTCTCTCTATGCTGTGCAGGTTGGGGATTTCCCAGGCTTGAGCGATTATGCTGATGAGCAGGTTGCTTTTCAGGAAAATTTACCCAAGGCAGTCGCAGCAAGAATCTTACAAAAATTTGCAGATTTCCGAAGAAAATAACTTTCTTGCGATACGAGGCACCTGTTTAGGTGCCTTTTGGTGTATAATGAAGATAGGTTTGGTCATCTTGAGACCAGTACAGGATGAAGTTGGTCTAGGAGAATATCATGTCAAAAAATGCTGAAAATATTTTAAAAAAAGTTATTAGGAAACGTCCCTTGGATAGTCATAAGGGGGACTATGGCCGTCTCTTACTGATTGGGGGGATCTATCCTTATGGGGGGGGGCCATTATCATGGCAGCTTTAGCGGCTGTCAATAGTGGAGCAGGTCTGGTGACCGTTGCTACAGATAGAGAAAATATTGCCCCTCTGCACAGTCATTTACCGGAGGCCATGGCCTTTGACTTAGAGGAGCAAGACCGATTGACAGAGCAGCTGGCTAAATCAGATCTAGTCTTGATTGGTCCTGGTTTGGCGGAGAATCAACTAGGACTAGATGCCTTAAAAAAGGTTGTTCGTACTGTGACCGAGCAGCAGATACTCATCATGGATGGTGGTGCCATTTCACTCTTTAGCAAAACAGCTTTGCCATTTCCAAAAGCCCAAACAGTTTTTACTCCCCACCAGAAGGAGTGGGAAGGCTTATCGGGTTTGAGCTTGTCAGATCAGACGGCAGCAGCCAATCAGGCGGCGGTTAATCAGCTGCCTCTGGGCAGTATTGTCGTGCAGAAAAAGCATGGAACGACCATCTATCAAAGTGGACAAGAGCAGGTCTTTGAGTTGACAGTAGGCGGACCTTATCAGGCAACTGGCGGAATGGGGGATACGCTGGCTGGTATGATTGCCGCTTTTGCAGGTCAGTTTAAGTCAAGCAGCCTCTTTGAGCGAGTGGTGGCTGCAACCCTTCTTCATTCATTTATCGCTGACGAACTGAGTCAGGAAGCTTATGTCGTCCTGCCAACGGCAATCAGCAGGGACATTCCAAAGTGGATGAAGGAGATGAGTCAGTAGACTTTTTCTTGAGTTTTTAAGTCAGCTGGGTTTCTTTTGCGGAAGCCCAGTTTTTTTCTTGCTTTTTCAGGGAATTTTTAGACTTTTGTAATCGGTTTTTTTATGCAGTTTTTTTGTTATAATAAAAGTTACGGAAAAAAACTAGAAAAGAAAGGAAAAGGACATGCCAGAGTATTTGTCGGTTTCGACTTTGACTAAGTATCTGAAGATGAAGTTTGAGCGGGATCCTTATTTGGAGCGGGTCTATCTGACTGGCCAAGTGTCCAATTTCCGCCGGCGTCCCAATCACCAGTATTTTTCATTGAAGGATGAGAAGGCCGTCATTCAGGTCACGATTTGGTCTGGTGTCTACCAGAAGCTGGGCTTTGAGCTGGAAGAAGGCATGAAAATCAATGTCATTGGCCGGGTGCAGCTCTATGAGCCGAGCGGTTCCTATTCTATCATCCTTGAAAAGGCAGAACCGGATGGTATCGGAGTTTTGGCTATCCAGTTTGAACAACTTAAGAAAAAACTGGGAGAAGAAGGTCTTTTTCAAGAAAAATTCAAACAAACCTTGCCCCAATTTCCTAAGAAAATCGGTGTTGTAACCAGTCCCAGCGGAGCGGTCATTCGGGATATTATCACGACGGTCAGCCGTCGCTTTCCGGGAGTGGAGATTGTCCTTTATCCGACAAAAGTGCAGGGAGATGGTGCTGCAGCGCAGATTGCTGACCATATCAGATTGGCCAATGAGAGGTCGGATTTGGATGTACTGATTATTGGTCGAGGTGGCGGTTCTATCGAAGATCTCTGGGCTTTCAACGAAGAGGAAACGGTTCGAGCTATTTTTGAGTCTAGGATTCCTGTTATTTCTAGTGTTGGCCATGAGACAGATACGACTTTGGCGGACTTTGTAGCAGATCGCAGGGCTGCGACTCCGACGGCTGCGGCTGAACTAGCCACTCCGGTCACCAAGCTAGACCTGCTGGGACACCTGCAGCAACAGAAAAACCGCATGTCACGGGCAATTTCCAATCGCCTGAGCTATTATCGAGAGCGTCTGAATAAACTGACCCAGTCGGTTATCTTCCGACAGCCAGAGCGGCTTTACGATGGTCATCTGCAGAAATTAGACCAGCTCAACTTGCGACTCAAGCAAAAAATTCGCGAATATTATAGTGAAGAGCAACAGCGGGTCAAAATATTGCAGCATCGTTTGGAAGCATTGAATCCGCTCAGTCGCGTTCAGCGTCTTCAGGAGCAGACTGTCCAGCTGGAGCGTTTGCTGCGCAGCAACATGGCGGTCATTTATGATAACAAGGTAGCTCAAGTTAGGAGATTGTCTGAGGCCTTGCTTATGCTGGATACCAGTCGAATCGTGGCGCGTGGCTATGCTATTGTCCAAAAGAATCAAAAGGTTATTGAATCAACAATAGGCATTGAAGAAAAAGATGAGCTGACCTTGCTTATGCGGGATGGGCAGCTGGAAGTAGAGGTGAAACATGTCCAAAGAAAAGAAATTTGAAGAAAATTTAGCAGACTTGGAAGTTATTGTCCAAAAGTTGGAAAATGGCGATGTAGCTCTGGAAGAGGCGATTGCGGAATTTCAAAAGGGAATGAAGCTTTCAAAAGAACTCCAGGCTAGTCTAGACAAGGCAGAAAAGACCTTGGTTAAGGTCATGCAAGAAGATGGTACAGAAACGGAAATGGAATGAACCAGGAAGAAAAAATAAGACAGATAGACCAGACGATCATTGACTATTATAGTAAGAAAGCAGTGTCAGATTCTTTGGTAGAATCCATTCTCTACTCTGTTCAAGCAGGTGGCAAGCGGATTCGGCCTTTGCTATTATTAGAGCTAGTTGAGGCATTTGGTTTGCCTCTTCAGTCTGCACATTTTCAAGTAGCTTCCGCTTTGGAAATGATTCATACAGGTAGTCTCATTCATGATGATTTACCGGCAATGGATGATGATGATTATCGGCGTGGACGTTTGACCAATCATAAAAAATTTGGCGAAGCCATGGCTATATTAGCAGGAGATTCTCTCTTTTTAGATCCTTACGGCTTGATAGCTGTAGCAGAGTTACCAAGCCAGGTTAAGGTGAATTTGATTATGGAACTATCGCAAGCAGCTGGTACCTTCGGTATGGTTGGGGGGCAAGCCCTCGATATGGAAGGAGAAGGCTGTCAGCTTGATTTGAAAGAACTTCAGGCTATTCACGCTCACAAAACGGGCAAGCTCTTAGCCTTTCCTTTTGTAGCAGCAGGGTTGCTGGTGCAGGTTGAAGAAGGAGTCCAAGCCAAACTTCGCAAGATTGGTGAGTTGATAGGTTTAGCCTTTCAGGTTCGAGATGATATTTTAGATGTGACAGCAAGCTTTGAAGAATTGGGTAAAACACCTCAAAAAGACTTGGTTGCAGCTAAGTCTACTTATCCGGCTCTTTTAGGGTTAGAAAAGGCAAAAGAGACTTTGGATCAAGTCTTAGATCAGGCTCAAAATTTACTGAAGGAGATCGCTCAGAATCGCCCCTTCTCAGGAGAAAGTCTCACGAAAATCATAGAAAGTTTGAGATTATATGACTAAGGAAAGAGTAGACGTTCTAGCTTTTAAACAAGGACTTTTTGAAACTAGAGAGCAGGCAAAACGGGGGGTTATGGCTGGCTTAGTTGTGTCAGTTATCAACGGTCAGCGCTTCGATAAGCCGGGTGAAAAGATTGATGATACAACTGAACTAAAACTTAAAGGTGAAAAATTGAAGTTTGTCAGCCGTGGTGGGCTAAAATTAGAAAAGGCCTTGCAAGCTTTTGGGATTTCAGTGAAAGAAAAAGTAACGCTGGATATTGGTGCCTCGACAGGTGGCTTTACGGATGTTATGCTGCAAAACGGTGCAAGTCTCGTCTACGCTGTTGATGTCGGTACTAACCAATTAGCATGGAAACTTAGGCAGGATCAGCGCGTCATCAGCATGGAACAGTTTAATTTCGCTATGCATCTGTAGCTGACTTTGAACAAATACCGCAGTTTGCTAGCATTGATGTCAGCTTTATTTCTCTGAGTTTGATTTTACCTGCCTTAAAAAAAATTTTGGCTGAAGAAGGGCAGGTTGTTGCCTTGATAAAACCACAGTTTGAAGCCGGTCGTGAACAGATTGGCAAGAACGGTATCATCAAAGATAAAAAAGTCCATGTAGCGGTCTTAGAAAAGGTCACTTCTTTTATGGTAGAACTTGGTTTTTCTGTCAAAGGCTTGGATTACTCTCCCATCCAAGGGGGACACGGCAATGTTGAATTTTTGGCTTATTTAGAAAAAGAATCTCAACCCCAAAATCTAGTAGCAGACTTAGTCGGTCCAGTGGTTGAGGCAGCGCATAAGGAATTTAAGGATGAATAAAAAGGAAAGATTAGAAAAAATTAGACGATTTGTCAATGATTTTGAGATTGGTACCCAGGAGGAGATTGTTACTTATTTAAGACAGTCAGGGATAAAAGCAACTCAGGCGACAGTTTCTAGAGATATCAAGGAATTGGGGATTGTAAAAACGCCACTGAAGAACAACACCTATATTTATGAGATTCCCAAGTCGGTGAGCAGTAGTTTAAAGTTAGCTGAGAATACAATTCTAGAAGCTAGCACCTTAGGAAATATGATTAATCTGAACTTGGTTCCTGGAAGTACGGCTGTCATTAAAAGACAAATCACTGAAGCATTCTCAGAAAAAATATTTAGCATTATCACAGATGATGATAGTATTTTGATGATTCTTAAAGATAAAGAAGACATTTCAAGAATTTTAGACGTTATCGAGAATTGGTAGGAAAGCCATGTTATTAGAAATTTCTATAAAAAACTTTGCTATTATTGAAGAAATCTCTCTTCATTTTGACCAAGGGATGACAGTCCTGACCGGAGAAACTGGGGCAGGAAAGTCTATCATTATCGATGCTATGAATATGATGCTGGGTAGCCGTGCTACTACAGATGTTATTCGTCATGGAGCTACTAAGGCAGAAATTGAAGGATTGTTTTCATTGGAGAATAGCTCAGCTATAGAAGCAATTTGAAGAGCAGGGCTTGGAATTGACTGATGAGCTTATTATCCGCCGAGAAATTCTGCAAAATGGCCGTAGCGTCAGCCGGGTTAATGGACAGTTAGTTAATCTATCAGTTTTGAAGGCTATTGGTCAACATTTAGTAGATATTCATGGTCAACACGATCAGGAAGAATTAATGCGCCCTCAGCTTCATATAGCCATGCTGGACGAGTTTGGAGATGAGGATTTCGTTGCCTTGAAAGCTTTCTATCAAGAAACCTTTGATCACTATCGTCAGCTTCGCAAACAGGTTCTGACCTTGCATAAAAATCAAGAGGAGCATAAGGCTCGCATTGAAATGCTAGAATTTCAGATGGCTGAAATTGATAGTGCTTCCTTGAAAACTGGTGAAGACAAAGCTCTCCACCAAGAACGTGATCGCTTACTCAATCACAAGCTGATTGCTGATACCTTGACCAATGCATACGCTATGTTGGATAATGAGGATTTTTCTAGTTTGGCTAATGTGTGTTCAGCTATGAACGATATGGAGTCTATTGAAGAATATGACCCAACATACAAGGAATTATCTTCTAGTCTTTCTGAGACCTATTACGTTCTGGAAGATGTGACTAAACGGTTGGAAGACATTTTAGATGGACTGGATTTTGATGGCAACCGCCTGATGCAGGTTGAAAGTCGTTTAGATTTAATTAACAGTATCACTCGAAAATATGGTGGCCAAGTAGATGATGTTCTAGAATATTTTTCGCAAATTTCGAAAGAGTACCAGCTACTGACAGGTAGTCATTCATCTTCTGAAGATTTAGAGGCAGAACTTAAAGAGTTAGAAAAGCGGTTGGTGAATTTGGCTGGACAGCTTAGCCAAGCAAGGCATACTTTAGCTAAACAACTTGAGTCGGAAATTAAGCAGGAACTGCAAGATCTCTATATGGAAAGCGAATTTTCAAGTTCAATTTAACAAGAGCAAGTTTAACCGTGAAGGAAATGAGCAAGTTGAGTTTTATATTTCAACTAATCCTGGAGAAAACTTTAAGCCTTTAGTTAAGGTTGCATCAGGTGGGGAATTATCTCGTCTAATGCTTGCAATTAAATCAGCTTTCTCTCGGAAAGAAGGAAAGACTAGTATAGTCTTTGACGAAGTTGATACAGGAGTTTCGGGTCGTGTAGCCCAAGCTATTGCACAAAAAATCCATAAGATTGGCAGTAATGGTCAGGTTTTAGCAATCTCTCATCTGCCACAAGTCATTGCCATTGCAGACAACCAATTCTTTATTGAAAAAATTTCTGATGAAAATTCTACTGTTTCAACTGTTCGTCTCTTGGACTTCGATGAGCGAGTGGAAGAAATTGCTAAGATGTTAGCTGGTGAAAATGTAACAGAAGCCGCTTTGAGCCAGGCGCGTGAATTATTAAAGAAATAGGCTTGCAGAAGTACTTTTGATCAAGAGGGGGAGAAAGATGACTGATTACTTTGTTATTGGGGATGTTCATGGCAAGTATGACATGCTAAATGACTTATTGCAAAAGTGGGATGGTCATTCTCAGCTGGTCTTTTTAGGTGATTTGATTGATCGTGGGGAAAATAGCCGAGCTGTTTTAGAGAAAGTTAGAGACTTGGTAAATCAGCAAGGATCGATTTGCTTATCAGGAAATCATGAGTTTATGTTTCTGACTTGGTTGGATAATCCAGCTAAGTCTTATGACCATTACCGCCGAAATGGTGGGGATACAACTATTAATTCTATTTTGGGACGGCCTTTGGATGCTCCTGTTGACGCAGTATTGGATGCGCAAGCTGTTTTAGAAAAGGCACCAGATTTAGTTGAATTTATCCGTAAAATGCCTTTTGTGATGGAGACAGATAAATATATTTTTGTTCATGCTGGGATTGAATTAGACTTGGATGATTGGCACGATACTTCCGACTATCAAAAAGTCTGGATTCGAGCTCCTTTCCATGAAGGAGACAATCGTACAGGGAAGACGATAGTGTTTGGCCATACACCAACTTTTTATCTTTTCCATGAAAAACCGGGGATCAGTCAGCTTTGGCAGACATCAGATGGGAAAATTGGTATGGATGGCGGTGCTGTCTATGGTGGAGTCTTGCACGGACTGCTCCTTGACGATTCGGGGATTAAAGAGCATTACTTTATAAGAAATGACCAATGTTCTTTAGAAGGTTAGCCATTCCAAAATTGAAATTATTTTGATATAATAAAAACAATAAATGCAATAAGTAGGGAAAAAATGGCAAAAATAAAAATTGTAACCGATTCTTCCGTCACGATTGAACCAGAAGTTGTAAAAGATTTAGATATCACAATTGTTCCGCTCTCTGTCATGGTTGACGGTGTAGTTTATTCAGATTCAGATTTAAAAGAGGGTGAGTTTTACGCCTGATGAAGGAAAGTAAGAATTTACCGAAAACTAGTCAGCCTCCGGTGGGAGTCTTTGCTGAGGTGTTTGAAACACTGGCAGAAACAGCTGATCATATCGTAGCTATTCATATGTCACATGCTTTGTCTGGTACTATTGAAGCAGCAAGGCAGGGCGCTACTCTAGCTAATGCAGATGTGACCATCATTGATAGCTCTTTTACCGATCAGGCTCTTAAATTTCAGGTGGTAGAGGCTGCTAAACTAGCTAAAGATGGTGCTGAATTGGATGAGATTTTACAAAGAATAGAAGAAGTAAAAGAAAAATCCGAACTTTATATTGGTGTTTCGACTCTTGAAAACTTGGTTAAGGGTGGGCGAATCGGTCGGGTGACTGGCTTAATCAGCTCATTGCTTAATATCCGAGTAGTGATGCAAATGAAAAATCACCAGCTCCAAACAATTGTAAAAGGCCGAGGGGATAAAACCTTTAAAAAATGGTTGAATGAGCTGGAGGATAAGTTGACGAATGTAGATATAGAAGAAATTGGTATTTCCTATGCAGGAACTCCTGCTTATGCTACAGAAATGAAAGAAAGATTGCAAAAGTTTGTTGAAAAATCAATTTCTGTACTCGAAACTGGGTCGATTATTCAAACACATACTGGCGAAAATGCTTGGGCAATTTTAATTCGATACCGCTAAGTATTAAATAAGAAAAATCAAAGGAAATCAGCCTAGAAAAATTGTAAAAACGTTGTTTTAGGCTTGACCTAAAAACGTTTTTAAGTTATGATAGTACATGTTAGGGTATTCATTACCCCATAAAATTTTTGGAGGATTTGTTAAATGGCTAACAAACAAGATTTGATTGCAAAAGTAGCAGCAGCTACAGAATTGACTAAAAAAGACTCAGCAGCAGCTGTTGATGCAGTATTTGCAGCTGTAACTGAATACCTTTCAAAAGGTGAAAAAGTTCAATTGATCGGTTTTGGTAACTTTGAAGTTCGTGAACGTGCAGCTCGTAAAGGTCGCAACCCACAAACTGGTAAAGAAATCAAAATCGCAGCTTCTAAAGTTCCAGCTTTCAAAGCAGGTAAAGCACTTAAAGACGCTGTTAAATAATCTTGATTTTCAAAGCCTATTGTATCAACGTTTCGGCGTTGTGCAATAGGCTTTTCTTGTGTCAAAGGGGCAAGAAGGGGACAAAGTAATTGTTTTCCTTACATATATGGTGTAGTTCATATCAGAGGTAACTGGAATTCGGATCTTAGCTTAGACTAATACTTTGATGTTCTTACTGGTTTAATCACGAGTTTGAAGGGCGGTTATTTTAAATTTTCTTAATTACAATCATTCTTAATAGTCAAGATAGCTAATACATGATATAATGTAGGTAGCTAGTAAGAATAGGGAAGAAGAATATGAAAGAACATAAGCACCATATGGACCAGAATAAAGAGTACTATCAAGATGTACTAAACCATTTGAGAGAAAAAGGAGTCCGTATTACAGAGACTCGAAAGGCTGTGATTGATTTTATTATCCAAAGCCATGATCATCCCAGTGCTGACATGATTTATCAGGCTCTACTGCCTGCATTTCCAAATATGAGCCTGGCAACAGTTTACAATAATCTCAAGGTTCTCATTGATGAGGGATTTGTTTCCGAGCTTAAGGTTCGGAATGACACTACGACTTATTACGATTTTATGGGGCATCAGCACCTTAATGTTATATGCGAAAAATGTGGTCGGATTGCTGATATGGATTTGGATTTACCAGATGTTCAGCAAGAAGCTGCAGACCAGACGGGATATCAGATCACTAAGAGTCAAATGGTGGTCTATGGTATCTGTCCAGATTGTGTGGCCCGACAGCAGGAAGCTAGTTAATAATAGAGGGGAAGTTGGGACTGCTTTCCCTTTTTGCTAGCTCCAATATTCTGGTTAAAAATATCACAAATATCTTACTGAGACTAGCTTTTTAAGGAAAAATTTTGTAAAATATAATGGTAGCTGTATGACAGTTTTCAAAAATTAAAGGAGAATTTCTAATGGTAAAATTAGTTTTTGCTCGCCACGGTGAGTCTGAATGGAACAAAGCTAACCTTTTCACTGGTTGGGCTGATGTTGATTTGTCTGATAAAGGGACACAACAAGCGATTGACGCTGGTAAATTGATCAAAGAAGCTGGTATCGAATTTGACCAAGCTTACACTTCAGTATTGAAACGTGCGATCAAAACAACAAACTTGGCTCTTGAAGCTGCTGACCAATTGTGGGTTCCAGTTGAAAAATCATGGCGCTTGAATGAACGTCACTACGGTGGTTTGACTGGTAAAAACAAGGCTGAAGCTGCTGAACAATTTGGTGATGAGCAAGTTCACATCTGGCGTCGTTCATACGATGTGTTGCCACCTGCAATGCCTCGTGATGACGAATACTCAGCACACACTGACCGTCGTTACGCTTCACTTGACGACTCAGTTATCCCAGATGCTGAAAACTTGAAAGTGACTTTGGAACGTGCCCTTCCATTCTGGGAAGACAAAATCGCTCCAGCACTTAAAGACGGTAAAAACGTATTCGTAGGAGCTCACGGTAACTCTATCCGTGCCCTTGTAAAACACATCAAACAATTGTCAGATGACGAAATCATGGGTGTGGAAATTCCTAACTTCCCACCATTGGTATTTGAATTCGACGAAAAATTGAACGTGGTAAAAGAATACTACCTTGGAAAATAATGATTATAAAACAGGAGGCTTAGGCTTTCTGTTTTTGATTTATTTGATATAATAGACAGTATATTTAAAGCATGTGCAATTCTACAGAATTGTGACAGAAAGGATTTATGTGAGAAAATCATTTTATAGTTGGCTCATGACTGAGCGCAATCCAAAAAGCAATGAACCAAAGGCGATTTTAGCAGATTTAGCTTTTCAAGATACAGCTTTTCCCAAGCACACAGACGATTTTGACGAGGTCAGTCGTTTCTTGGAAGAGCATGCTAATTTTCCTTTTAATCTAGGCGACTTTGATGCTATTTGGGAGGAATATCAAGCGCATTAGAGAAAGGTTCCAAATAGTCTTTTTGGGCTTGCTTTGATATAATAGAGGTAATCCATAAAAAATACAAATGAGAGAGGTTCTTTGTTTGCAGGAACATTCAGTAGAAATTAAATTGAGCCATCCAGATGACTCATTCCACCTTTTTGGATCTAATGAACGACATCTGCGTCTGATGGAGCAGGAATTGAAAGTCACCATCCATGCCCGGACCGAGATTGTGCAGATTTTAGGTACGGAGGCTTCCTGTGAGGAGGCTCGCCAGGTGATTCAAGCTCTCTTGGTCTTGGTCAATCGTGGCATGACAATTGGAACGCCTGATGTGGTAACAGCAATTACTATGGCCAAAAATGATGAGATTGATAAGTTTGTTGCCCTTTATGAAGAAGAAATCATCAAGGATAGTTACGGTAAGCCGATTCGGGTCAAGACACTTGGCCAGAAGATATATGTGGATAGCGTTAAAAATCATGATATTGTCTTTGGGATCGGGCCAGCCGGAACAGGGAAGACCTTTCTGGCGGTGACTTTGGCTGTGACAGCTCTCAAACGTGGACAGGTCAAACGAATCATATTGACACGTCCAGCAGTGGAGGCAGGTGAAAGTCTGGGCTTTCTGCCTGGTGACCTTAAGGAAAAGGTAGATCCTTATCTGCGGCCGGTCTATGATGCCTTGTATCAAATTTTGGGTAAGGACCAGACGACACGCCTCATGGAGCGAGAAATCATTGAGATTGCTCCCCCTGGCCTATATGCGGGGCCGGACGCTAGATGATGCCTTTGTGATTCTAGATGAAGCGCAAAACACGACCATCATGCAGATGAAAATGTTTCTAACTCGGCTGGGCTTCCAGTCCAAGATGATTGTGAATGGAGATATTAGCCAGGTTGACCTACCTCACAATGTTAAATCAGGACTCATTGATGCCCAGGAAAAATTAAAAAATATTTCTCAGATTGACTTTGTGCATTTCTCGGCTAAAGACGTGGTTCGACATCCTGTGGTGGCGCAGATTATTCGAGCTTATGAACCGGCAAATCCTACCCAATCTGACACCTCTGAAGTAGTAGAGAAGGAAACTGAATAAAGAAAAAGAGCAGATTGATTTCTGCTTTTTATTCTGCGATTTTTAGTCTGATTTGATTCGTAATATTAGGACCAAAAACTACCAAATATAATTGTGCGTTAGACGTATTGAAAAAATCTGGCGCAATAAGGTGTGCAACAAAATTGAAAATTGGACAGTAAAAAATCTGGTATAAAAGGCGAAATTTTTGTCTTTATAAGATGATAATATCGTTAATATATGTATCGTAGAGAGAAGGAATAGAAAAACAAAAAATAGTAATTATTTTCTTGATACTACTTTCATTTACAATATTTTTGTGATAGAATATGGTGAATATGTCTATTAAAAATGATTGGATACGGATCATTTTTAATATGGAGATAAATTATGAAAAGGAGAAGTCGGATGAAGATGCGATTTGCCACCAATTTTGGTAGAAAAACGAAGGCGTTTATCGGCCTAATGGTTTTATTTTTTTCTATTTTTCTTCTTCCAATCCAGTCTTATGCTGCGTTAGAAGAGATTAAAAATGGAACGGATATCTCTACCCTAGATATTCGTAAGTTTAATTTGAATATCAACAATGTCAGTGTTTTATCCAAATCACAATCTGTTGATCAATTTCATTTATCAAATCCCCATTATGAATATCTAAGTGGTGGTGCCTATCCAGGTGAGATGGAGAACTTTACTCTCAAAGTAGATAAAAGTAAAAACAGGATCAAGTTTTTGAAAATCCTCTTTCTCTAAAATTCACAAATATTGGAACCGTTAATGGTAAGCAAGTAGATGCTTATCTAAATTTCAATAAAGTAACCCTGCACTATCTAAACACTGCTCAAGCAGAATCTGAGATGAATAGCGCTCAAAAATCTACTGTTGAATTTTTCTCAATTTCTGAATTATGGGAAAGCAATGCATTTGAAATTGGGAATGTCCCTTATGTGGATGCGAATCATGATTACATCATGAATAAGGCATTTTGGATTGATGCTGATGTAACTGCAGAAATTCGCTATGCAGATGGAACAGAGACTGACTTAAAATTAGTCATGAAACCAACTGATATTGATGCGATTGATGCAAATAATTTGAAGGAAACATTCTACGTTAAAAACTATCAGAATGATGTAAATCTTCGATTAATGAACAATGCCAATGTTTTGGTACAGGAAGAAGCAAGTGACCGTACTTCATGGATTGCCACTCAAATAACAGGTGGTAGTTACAATGAAAACAATGTTTCAGGTTTAGCGCTTCGTTCAAATAGTAACAGTATGAATTTCGGTTATTCATCAACCGAAACCTGCTCGGCGGTATTTGGGCTTTATATTGAAAAGATTGATCCGCGACCAGTTCTTGAGGTAGATCCAGCTGAGATTCCAGCTAAGGAAGGACAAGATGTAACATATAAAGCTACTTTTAAAGTTCCGGTTCCAGGTAAGGACATTTTAGCAGCCCCTTCATCTATTGAAATGGTTCAAAAATTTGATGAGCGTTTGGATTATAAAGAACTTAAAGTTGAATCAGGTGGAGTAACTCTGCAAGAAGGTCGTGATTATACGATTGAAAAGACAGGTCAAACAGTTACTGTTAAAATGACACCTGAATACCTAAAAGGGAACTCTTCGACTGATATCATTATTACCTATAAAACTGCTACAAACAAAAAGGTAGAAGAAAAAGGTTCTGAAAAAATCGACAACACTGTAACATTGCATGTTGATAATTTATCAGCTCCTTCTAATCAGGTAAGTACTGCTCTTCTTTATGAAAAGCATCATGAGTTTGTGAGTGGAACTCCAGGTAAAGAACTACCACAAGAAGTGAAAGACTTGCTTCCAGCAACAGAAAAGAATTTATCTAATGGAAGCCAAGTAACCCCGACTCAACCAAGTAAAACGGAAGTTAAGACGTCAGAAGGCACCTGGAGCTTCAAGTCATATGACAAGCCATCTGAAACTATCAATGGAGCGGATGTTAAGTTTGTAGGCACCTGGGAATTCACCCCGGCGCCAACCTACAAGGCAACTCACGAGTTTGTGAGTGGAACTCCAGGCAAAGAGCTTCCACAAGAAGTGAAAGACCTGCTTCCAGTAGACCAAACAGATCTGAAAGATGGTATTCAAGCGACTCCAACGCAACCAAGTAAAACAGAGGTTAAGACAACAGAAGGCACCTGGAGCTTCAAGTCATATGACAAGCCATCTGAAACTATCAATAGAGCGGATGTTAAGTTTGTAGGAACATGGGAATTCACCCCGGCGCCAACCTACAAAGCTACTCACGAGTTTGTTAGTGGAACCCCAGGCAAAGAACTTCCACAAGAAGTGAAAGCCCTGCTTCCAGCAGACCAAACAGATCTGAAAGATGGTATTCAAGCGACTCCAACGCAACCAAGTAAAACCGAGGTTAAGACAACAGAAGGCACCTGGAGCTTCAAGTCATATGACAAGCCATCTGAAACTATCAATGGAGCGGATGTTAAGTTTGTAGGAACATGGGAATTCACCCCGGCGCCAACCTACAAAGCTACTCACGAGTTTGTTAGTGGAACTCCAGGTAAAGAACTTCCACAAGAAGTGAAGGCCCTGCTTCCAGTAGACCAAACAGATCTGAAAGATGGTATTCAAGCGACTCCAACGCAACCAAGTAAAACAGAGGTTAAGACAACAGAAGGCACTTGGAGTTTCAAGTCCTACGACAAGCTGTCTGAAACCATCAATGGAGCGGACGCACACTTCGTAGGCACCTGGGAATTCACTCCAGCGCCAACCTACAAGGCGACACACGAGTTTGTGAGTGGAACTCCAGGTAAAGAACTTCCACAAGAAGTGAAGGCCCTGCTTCCAGTAGATCAAACAGATCTGAAAGACGGAAGTCAAGTGACTCCAACGCAACCAAGTAAAACAGAGGTTAAGACAGCAGAAGGTACTTGGAGCTTCAAGTCATACGACAGGACTTCAGAGACCATTAATGGTTCAGATCTTAAGTTTGTAGGGACATGGGAATTTACAGCAAGCCCTGCTCCAACCTACAAGGCAACTCACGAGTTCGTCAGCGGAACTCCAGGCAAAGAGCTTCCACAAGAAGTAAAAGCCTTGCTTCCAGTAGATCAAACAGACTTGAAAGACGGTAGTCAAGCAACGCCAACGCAACCAAGTAAAACAGAGGTTAAGACAACTGAAGGCACTTGGAGCTTCAAGTCCTACGACAAGCCGTCTGAAACCATCAATGGAGCGGACGCACACTTCGTAGGCACCTGGGAATTCACCCCATCCCCAACTTATAAAGCTACTCATGAGTTTGTCAGTGGAACTCCAGGTAAAGAACTTCCACAAGAAGTAAAAGATCTGCTTCCAGGAGACCAAACAGACTTGAAAGATGGTAGTCAAGCAACGCCAACGCAACCAAGTAAAACAGAGGTTAAGACATCAGAAGGTACTTGGAGCTTCAAGTCATATGACAAGACTTCGGAGACTATTGATGGTTCAGATGTTAAGTTTGTAGGGACATGGGAATTTACAGCGAACCCAGCTCCAACTGTGACTCATAAAGCAGTTCACGAGTTTGTCAGCGGAACTCCAGGAAAAGAACTTCCACAAGAAGTAAAAGCCTTGCTTCCAGGAGACCAAACAGATCTGAAAGATGGCAGTCAAGTGACTCCAATGCAACCAAGTAAAACAGAGGTTAAGACATCAGAAGGCACATGGAGCTTCAAGTCCTATGACAAGACTTCAGAGACTGTCAACGGTTCAGATGTTAAGTTTGTAGGGACATGGGAATTTACAGCGAGCCCAGCTCCAACTGTGACTCATAAAGCAGTTCACGAGTTTGTTAGTGGAACCCCAGGTAAAGAACTTCCACAAGAAGTAAAAGATCTGCTTCCAGCAGACCAAACAGATCTGAAAGATGGCAGTCAAGTGACTCCAAATCAACCAAGTAAAACAGAGGTTAAGACATCAGAAGGTACTTGGAGCTTCAAGTCCTATGACAAGACTTCAGAAACTATCAATGGAGCGGATGTTAAGTTTGTAGGCACCTGGGAATTCATCCCATCCCCAACTTATAAAGCCACTCACGAGTTTGTCAGCGGAACTCCAGGTAAAGAACTTCCACAAGAAGTAAAAGATCTGCTTCCAGCAGACCAAACAGATCTGAAAGATGGCAGTCAAGCGACTCCAACGCAACTAAGTAAAACAGAGGTTAAGACATCAGAAGGTACTTGGAGTTTCAAATCATACGATAAGACTTCAGAGACTGTCAACGGTTCAGATGTTAAGTTTGTAGGAACATGGGAATTCACCCCAGCTTTAACACCACATAAAGGTTCCGGAAATAATACTAAATCAGAAGAAGCTACGACTAAAAATAAGAATGTTTTACCAGGCACTGGTGAATCTTCTGTTAAAAACAAGAATGTTTTACCAAGTATTGGTGAATCATCTACTAAAAATAAGAATCTTTTGCCAAATACAGGTGAAACTTCTACCGTTCTTCTTTCAATGATTGGTTTTGCTTTCGCAGGTCTAGTTGGTTACGTAGTTTGTAAGAAAGGTAAAGCTTAGAATTTTCAGCTGAATAAGGAATCTAAATATTGATTCTTTATCATATCATGAGAGAGAACGAGTTCGTTCTCTCTTTTTATGTGACTTTTAGTCTGTCTATTTTTGTAAGGTGAATAACAAAAGAACCACTCGTTAAGCGAGTGGTTCTGATTTTGTATTTTGAAAAATTTGGCTTCTATTTAAGGTGTTTATATGAACTAAGTAGATTAACTAAACGAGTTCATCAATCGAAGTGTAGTCCTTATTTAGGCCTTCTGCAACAGGCTGACTAGTAATGTGACCTTGGTAGGTTGTGACACCTTGACGTAATCCCTCATCATCTGCAATAGCTTTTCTGAATCCTTTTTCTGCCAAGGCTTCGACGTAAGGAAGGGTAACATTGGTTAAAGCGATAGTAGATGTGCGGGCTACAGCGCCAGGGATATTTGCAACTGCATAGTGGAGGACACCGTGTTTTTCATAGACAGGCTCAGTGTGAGTCGTTACGCGGTCAGCTGTTTCAATGACACCGCCTTGGTCAACAGCTACGTCTACAATGACAGAGCCTGGACGCATTTGCTTAACCATATCGTCTGTCACTAATTTTGGAGCCTTCGCACCAGGAATGAGTACTGCGCCAATCACGACATCTGCTTCTCGAACACTAGCTTCGATATTGAAAGGATTAGACATGAGGGTCTGGATTTGATGGCCAAAGACATCTTCTAAGATAGACAAACGCTTAGCGCTGATATCAAGAATAGTTACCTGAGCACCTAGTCCAAGAGCGATACGAGCGGCATGAGTTCCTACGACACCACCACCGATGATGGTTACTTTCCCTTTAGGAACACCTGGTACACCACCTAATAAGACACCAGATCCTCCTTCTTGTTTAGTCAAGAAGTGGGCTCCGATTTGGACAGCCATCCGTCCAGCGACCTCACTCATTGGTACCAAGAGTGGCAATTGTCCATCTTGATCGCGTACGGTTTCATAGGCCAAACCAGTCGTCTTGGCACTCGTCATAGCATCAGCTAACTCAGGAGCGGCAGCCATGTGCAGATAGGTAAAGAGCAAGAGGTCATCACGAAGGAAGTCGTATTCAGCTTCTAAAGGCTCTTTAACTTTGACTACAAGTTCAGCCGCCCAAGCTTCTGCAGCAGTAGGAACGATTTTTGCACCTTGTTTCTCGTAGTCTGCATCCGAAAAGCCAGAACCAAGTCCTGCATTCGTCTCAATCAGAACTTCATGGCCTTTACCAACTAAACTGTGAACACCAGCAGGTGTCAACGCTACACGATTTTCATTATTTTTGATTTCTTTTGGAATACCGATTAACATTGTATTTCTCCTTATCTAAATACATGTGAACAAAGACTTTGATTTAAGAATATACCTTAAATCATCTTATTCTCATTATTCTAATTTAATGTAATCATTTTATATAAAAGAGGCACAAATTGCAAGGAGAAAATGACGTCTTGCTTTGATTGATTACTTATGATATGCTTAAAAACAAAAAGGAGGACGATAATGGAAAATATTTATGTTAAACTATCTAGACACACTAGACTGGAGACAGATAGACTAGTTTTGCGTCCTGTAACTTTAGATGATGCACCAGCAATGTTTGAATATGCATCAGATGAGGAGAATACTCGCTATACTTTTGAGACAAACAAAAGCTTAGAAGAGACTCGTAATAATATTGCTCTATTTTACCTGGCTAACCCTTTGGGACGTTGGGGAATAGAAGTAAAATCTAGTGGTCAGTTTATTGGAACCATCGATCTCCATAAAATAAACCTAGATTTAAAGACAGCAGCTATTGGCTATGTTATTAATAAAAGGTACTGGAACCAAGGCTACACGACAGAGGCTAATTGTGCAGTCATAAAATTAGCTTTTGAAGAAATTGGGATGAATAAACTTTTAGCTTTACACGATAAGGCTAATCCAGCTTCTGGCCGTGTGATGCAAAAATCTGGAATGATTTTTTCTCATGAGGAACCTTATGCAAGTTTGGACAAACATGAAAAAGGCCGTCTAGTGACGCGAGTCTACTATGGCCTGACCAAAGAGCAATATTTTGCGGATAAATGAGTCGGCAAGTATTGACAAGCACCTATCTGCATGGTATAGTAGATAGGTACGCTGATTTAGCTCAGTTGGCAGAGCGCATCCATGGTAAGGATGAGGTCGCCGGTTCGATCCCGGCAATTAGCATCTTGTAGAACAAGGTTGGGTCTTCCCAGCCTTTTCTTTTTGTCAACGAAAGCAGCTAGTAAAAGGAAAAGTTTTTGGTAGGGGAAAAATAAAAATAGCTTCTTTTGTTTTTGCAATGAGAGTTTGACGAATCTGCTCTGCTATTTTGAAAAAAGAAAATTCCTAGCTATTATCTAGCCTCGATTATGATATAATAAAGGTGATACAAGTAAAGTAGGTGCATTATGTATATAGAAATAGTTGATGAAACGGGTCTGGTTTCAGAAGAAATCATCAAACAGACCCAAGATATTTTGGAGTTTGCTGCCCAAAAGACGGGCAAGGAAAAGAAAGAAATGGCTGTGACTTTTGTAACCAATGAGCGTAGTCATGAGCTCAACTTGGAATACCGAGATACGGACCGACCAACAGATGTTATCAGCCTAGAATACAAGCCTGAGCTAGACATTGCTGTTGACGAAGAGGATTTGCTGAATCATCCTGAACTGGCTGAGATGTTGGATGATTTTGATGCCTATATCGGCGAGTTATTCATTTCGGTGGATAAGGCGCGTGAGCAGGCAGAAGAATATGGCCACAGCTTTGAACGGGAAATGGGCTTTTTGGCAGTACATGGTTTTCTGCATATCAACGGCTATGATCACTATACACCGGAAGAAGAAGCAGAAATGTTTGGTTTACAGGAAGAGATTTTGACGGCCTATGGACTCACAAGGGAATAATAAACGCAAATGGAAAAACCGAGATGTCGTCTCGAGTTTGGAATTTGCCTTAACAGGGATTTTTACCGCCATTAAAGAAGAACGAAATATGCAAAAGCATGCTTTTTCTGCTGTTCTTGTAGTGATTGCGGGTTTGATTTTTCGAGTTTCTGCCATAGAATGGCTATTTTTGCTATTGAGTATTTTTTTGGTTGTCTCATTTGAGATTGTCAATTCAGCCATTGAGAATGTAGTAGACTTAGCCAGTGATTATCACTTTTCTATGTTGGCTAAGAATGCTAAAGACATGGCAGCTGGAGCTGTTTTAGTGATTTCTGGTTTTGCAGTGATTACAGGTTTGATCATTTTTGTTCCCAAAATTTGGGACTGGATTTTTTAAAGATTTGAAAATCGGGGGAGATCGCCGATTTTCTGCTGTTTTAATGGAAATAATAGAGGTGAAATAATGACTTTTAAATCAGGCTTTGTAGCTATTCTAGGCCGACCAAATGTCGGTAAATCAACTTTTTTGAATCATGTTATGGGGCAAAAGATTGCCATCATGAGCGATAAGGCTCAAACCACACGCAATAAAATTATGGGAATTTATACGACGGATAAGGAGCAAATAGTCTTTATCGATACGCCGGGAATCCACAAGCCCAAGACGGCTCTAGGTGATTTCATGGTAGAAGCAGCTTATAGCACCTTGCGTGAGGTGGATACTGTCCTCTTCATGGTGCCGGCTGATGAGCCACGTGGCAAGGGCGATGACATGATTATCGAACGTCTGAAAGTGGCTAAGGTGCCAGTTATTTTGGTGGTTAATAAGATCGATAAAGTCCATCCGGATCAGCTCTTAGCGCAAATTGATGATTTCCGTCAGCAGATGGACTTCAAAGAAATCGTACCGATTTCAGCTCTTCAGGGCAACAATGTGTCCCATTTGATTGATATCCTTAGTGAAAATCTGGAGGAAGGATTCCAATATTTTCCCAGAAGATCAGATTACTGATCATCCGGAGCGCTTTCTGGTATCAGAGATGATTCGGGAGAAGGTTTTGATGCTGACGCGGGAGGAAATTCCCCACTCAGTCGCTGTGGTTATTGACAGCATGAAGCGAGACGAGGAGACGGACAAGGTTCATATTCGAGCGACTATCATGGTGGAGCGTGACAGCCAAAAAAAGGTATTATCATCGGTAAAGGCGGATCCATGCTAAAGAAAAATCGGCTCCATGGCTCGGTGCGATATTGAGCTCATGCTGGGGGACAAGGTCTTCCTAGAAACCTGGGTCAAGGTCAAGAAAAACTGGCGGGACAAGAAGCTGGACTTGGCGGACTTTGGCTATAATAAGAAGGAGTATTGAGGTTTTCTAAGCCAGTAAGTGAGGTGATGGAGATGCCGTCATTATCCATTGATGAAAGAGGGCAGCAAAATCCAAAAAGTATTATCTTTTTGCATGCTTCAGGCTCGAGCAGTCAGATGTGGTGGCACCATGTTGCTGCGCTTGAGCAAGATTTTCATTGCATTCTTGTGGATTTACCTGGTCACGGAGCCAGTCGGGATATTGAGTGGACAAACTTTGATGATGTCGTGGAAATGATTGTGGCTATCATTAACAGCAAAGCACATGGCAAGCCGCACTTGGTTGGGTTTTCGTTAGGCGGTTCCCTCATTCTTAAGTTGTTGGAAAAACATTCTAGCCTTATAGATAAAGTCATTGTGGATGGGGCAAGCCCTCAGCCAATTAAGGGCTATCGCAAGATCATTGCCATCGTATATCTGATGTCTTTCTTGAAAAATACTAAATTTGTAGCTAATCTCCTGACAAAAATGATGAAAGAGGACGGAGCGCCCGTCCAAGACGTTCAGCACTTTGTTGCAGATTTCCAAAGAGCTGAACGGCGCTCGTTTCGCCGTGCTATGTCGCAGGCGAATCTGTTGAGACTTGATTTGCAATTTGATAATTCAGCTTTCTTTGTCTCAGGTGGGAAAGAAGCCGAAGCCATTCATAACTGGCACCGTAGGTTGGCACAGAAAAATACTAGGTCTGAATGCGCCTATTATCCTGACAAGGGTCATGCTTGGCTTTTAGCGATGTGGATACGCATATTCAGCTACTAGGCTATTTCTTTCAAGGTGCTACATTTCCAGAGAAATTGAAGAGATTCTGATATATCATAGACTTCTTATATTGCCTCCATGGTGGGGCATGATAAGGTTATTCAGAATTTTGCTGGCTATCTGTGAAACGCTGGATTGTCAGCCTGCTGATATTTTAGAGTATATTTCTGACTAATAAATAGAAGATAGAAAGGAGCTTTATGCCTGAATTACCTGAAGTAGAAACGGTTCGGCGAGGATTGGAGCGTTTGGTTGTTGACAAGACAATTGAGCAGGTGCAGGTCCGTTATGCCAAGATGATTGGCACGGGAGTGGACAGCTTTATCCACGACTTGCCAGGCCAGGCCATTGAAAAGATTGGCCGTCGGGGCAAGTATTTGCTTTTTTACCTGACGGGTGGAGTGCTGATTTCCCATCTACGAATGGAAGGCAAGTATCTTTTTTATCCTGATGCGGTGCCTGAGCGCAAGCATGCCCATGTCTTTTTCGAGATGACAGATGGTGGGACGCTTGTTTATGAGGATGTCCGTAAGTTTGGGACCATGGAGCTGTTGAGAAAGGATCAGCTGGAGGCTTATTTTGCTGCCAGAAAGCTTGGTCCTGAGCCGACAGAGGCTGACTTTCTTTTGCCGCCTTTTGCAGCAGCTTTGAGTCGTTCTAAGAAGCCCATCAAACCTTATTTGCTGGAGCAGACCTTGGTCGTTGGTCTGGGCAATATCTATGTAGACGAGGCCCTTTGGCGGGCGCGGATTCATCCGTCCAGGCCAGCAGCTAGTCTGAAGCCTGCTGAAGTCAAGCGGCTGCGTGAGCAGATTATAGAAGTTTTGCAGCTTGGAATTGAAAAGAGGGGGATCGACCATTCGGACCTACCGCAATGCTTTGGGTGAAGATGGCACCATGCAGGATTTTTTGCAGGTCTATGGGAAGACTGGACAACCCTGTGCTAGATGTGGCAGCCCGATTGAAAAAATTAAGCTGAGCGGACGCGGTACTCATCTCTGTCCTCACTGTCAGAAAGCGAGGTAGCTACCATGGCAAGAATTATTGGTATCACTGGCGGCATTGCCTCTGGTAAGTCAACAGTGACAGAGTTTTTGAGGCGGCAGGGCTACCAAGTCATTGATGCGGATCAGGTAGTGCATGAGCTGCAAGAGCCTGGCGGACGACTTTATCAAGCTCTTTTATCCGCTTTTGGTCCAGCTATCTTACAGGAAGATGGTCGCTTGGACCGGCCCAAGCTGGGAGCTATGATTTTTGGGAATCCTCAACTCTTGGCCCAGTCCAGTCAGCTTCAGAACGAAATTATCCGAGAAGAACTAGCTCGCAGAAGAGACTTGTTAGCAGAAACGGAAGATTTCTTTTTCATGGATCTTCCCCCTCTTGTTTGAGCTGGGTTATGAGTCCTGGTTTGACCAAATCTGGCTGGTGGATGTGACGGAGGAAACTCAGCTCAGTCGCTTTATGGCTCGAAATGTTCTCAGTCAGGAAGAGGCTGAAAAACGCATAGCTGCTCAGCTATCTCTTCAAGAAAAACGAAATAGAGCAGACGTACTTATTGATAATAATGGCCCGCTAGAGCTTACTCAAGAGCAACTTCGCGATACTTTGCAAAAACTAGAAAGAAGATGATTTTATTACAAATCAAGTAAATTGGAAACACAATCTTTGGATTGCCTGGTTGGGAAATTTTTTTGTTGGAGCTAGTCTATCTTTGGTCGTTCCTTTTATGTCCCTTTTTGTGGAGGAATTAGGAGTTCGTGGGCATATGGTTGATCTGTATGCAGGGATCGCTGTATCAAGCTCGGCTATGACAGCAGCTTTTCTCTCGCCGGTTTGGGGAAGTTTAGCAGACAAATATGGTCGTAAACCCATGATGATTCGGGCTGCACTGGCTATGACCTTTACTATGGGGGGAATGGCATTTGTACCAAGTGTTTTTTGGCTGATTGTCTTACGGCTTTTAAACGGTGTCTTTTCTGGCTATGTCCCAAATAGTACAGCCTTAATTGCTAGTCAGGCTCCCAAAAGGTATTCTGGCTATGCTTTAGGAACTTTATCGACTGGTGTGGTCGCAGGAACCTTGATGGGGCCACTGTTAGGAGGTTTTGTAGCACAAAGCATCGGAATTAGAAATGCTTTTTTGCTTGTTGGCTTATTTCTTTTCATTGTCACTCTTTTGACAATTTTTTACGTGAAAGAAGACTTTGAGCCAGTGGCTAAAGATAGACAGCTGGCAACCAAGGAACTTTTAGCTGAGCTACCTCATAAATCAATTTTATTTGCTTTGTTTGTGACCAGCATGGTTATTCAAATGGCGGCTCAGTCTATTTCTCCCATTTTAACCCTTTATATTCGGTCAATGGGCCAGGTTGATAATTTGATGTTTGTTTCGGGGCTTATCGTATCAGCCATGGGGATTTCAAGTATTCTGTCATCTAGTCATCTTGGGAAATTAGGGGATAAGATTGGTAACCACCGTCTCCTGCTTTTGGCACTTTTGTACAGTTTTGTTATTTATCTATTCTGTGCTTGGTCGAAGACACCTTGGGAATTGGGTTTTTTGCGTTTCTTATTTGGCATGGGAACAGGTGCACTTTTACCTGGAGTCAGCTCTCTGCTTAATAAGTTGACACCTAAAGAAGGGATTTCTAGGATTTTTAGCTATAATCAAACCTTTTTTTATATTGGTGGAGTCGTAGGACCAATAATGGGGTCAGCTATTGCGGTCAGTCTCAGTTACCACTGGGTCTTCTATGTGACGGCAGGTTTAGTCTTACTAAACTTTTTCGTTTTGTTAATTTGTTTTAGAAAATATTTAGGAGTGAGAGAAATCAGTGCGGGTTAAAGTAAATCTCAAATGTTCTTCCTGTGGCAGTCAAAATTATCTGACAAGCAAGAATAGTAAAAACCATCCAGAAAAGATTGAAGTATTAAAATATTGCCCTAAAGAAAGAAAAGTGACTTTACATCTTGAATCTAAATGAATTTTATGATAAAATAGATAAGATTTTAAGGAGTTTGTATTTATGTATAATCTATTATTAATGATTCTATTAATTTTGTCAGTCATTATTGTCATTGCAATTTTTATGCAGCCAACAAAAAACCAATCTAGCAACGTTTTTGACGCCAGCGCTGGTGATTTATTTGAACGACCAAAAGCGCGAGGTTTTGAGGCTGTTATGCAGAATTTGACCGGTGTTCTCGTCTTTTTCTGGTTAGCGGTTGCCTTAGCGTTGACAATCTTATCTAGTAGATAAAATGGGCTCTGACTTTGTCTTAGCCTTTTTTTAAAGTTAAAAATAGGCTATAAAAAAGTTTAATGGAGCAAAGAAGAGAAAAAGTATGAAATCAGAAATAATTCAATATTTAGAAACGAGACAGCAGGCTAGCGTGGATGAGCTAGCAGCTGCTCTTGGGAAAGAGTCTTCCAAGGACTTTAGTAGCTTGGTTAAGACCATCTCCCAGATGGAAAGAAAGCATCAGATTCGCTTTGATGACAAGGGGCGGATTGAGCTGTATGAGAAGAAAAACAGGAGCATCTGACGCTCAAGGGTGTTTTTCATGCCCACAAGAATGGCTTTGGCTTTGTCACCTTGAATGAGGAAGAGGATGATCTCTTTGTCGGCCGTAATGATGTCAATCATGCCATTGATGGCGATACGGTGGAAGTAGTCATTACCAAGGTGGCAGACCGGATCAAGGGAACATCAGCTGAGGCTAAGATTATCGATATTCTGGAGCACAGCTTGACCTCAGCGGTTGGCCAGCTGGTTCTGGATGAGGAAAAGCCCAAGTATGCGGGCTATATCCGCTCGAAAAATCAGAAAATCAGCCAGCCTATTTATGTCAAAAAACCAGCCATGGTTTTGGATGGCACAGAAGTGCTCAAGGTTGCTATTGAAAAATATCCAACCAAGAAACACGATTTCTTCGTGGCTAGTCTGGTTGATGTGGTCGGTCATGTCAACGACCCAGGTATTGATGTACTGGAAGTGCTGGAGTCGATGGACATTGTCTCCGAATTTCCAGAAAAGGTCTTGGAAGAAGCCGATCGAGTTCCAGATGCACCGACAGAGAGTGATTTGGAAGGACGTTTGGACCTGCGAGATGAGATTACCTTCACCATCGATGGGGCGGATGCCAAGGATTTGGACGATGCGGTTCATATCAAGCGCCTGAAAAATGGCAACTTTGAGCTGGGCGTCCATATCGCAGATGTGTCCTACTATGTCAAAGAAGGCTCTGAGCTGGACAAGGAAGCCCTCAATCGTGCAACCTCAGTCTATGTGACCGACCGAGTGGTGCCTATGCTGCCGGAGCGCCTGTCTAACGGTATCTGCTCTCTCAATCCCAATGTGGACCGGCTGACCCAGTCAGCTATCATGGAGATAGATGCCAAGGGGCGCGTGGTCAAACATACCATCACTCAAACTGTCATCAAGACGACCTTCCGCGTGACCTATAGTGATGTCAACGACATCATCGCAGGAGATGAGGAAAAAGCTGGGCAGTTCAAGGCTATTGTGCCTAGTATTGACAGCATGGTCCAGCTGCATGAGATTCTGGAAAACATGCGTTTTAAACGCGGAGCGCTTAATTTTGACACCAATGAAGCCAAAATCATGGTCAATAAAGAAGGCCGGCCGGTGGATATTGTCCTGCGTCAGCGGGGAATTGCTGAGCGCATGATTGAGTCCTTTATGCTGGTGGCAAATGAGACGGTGGCTGAGCATTTTGCTAAGCTAAATCTGCCCTTTATCTATCGGATCCATGAGGAGCCAAAGGCGGAGAAGGTGCAGAAGTTTATCGACTACGCCTCTAGCTTTGGGATTCGGATATACGGGACAGCTAGCTCTATGAGTCAGCAGGCTCTTCAGGAGATTATGAAGGCGGTCAAAGACCAGCCTTATGAGGATGTCCTATCCATGATGCTTTTGCGCTCCATGCAGCAGGCTCGCTACTCTGAGCACAATCACGGCCACTATGGTCTGGCAGCGGAGTTTTATACGCATTTCACCAGTCCGATTCGCCGCTATCCGGACCTTCTGGTTCACCGGATGGTACGGGATTATGGCAAGTCTAAAGAAATAGCAGCGCATTTTGAGCAAGTGATTCCAGAGATTGCCAATCAGTCTTCCAGTCGAGAGCGTAGGGCTATCGAAGCCGAGCGTGAAGTCGAAGCCATGAAAAAGGCTGAGTATATGGAAGAATTTGTTGGAGAAGAATTTGACGGCGTGGTTTCAAGCGTGGTCAAGTTTGGGCTCTTCGTCGAACTGCCCAATACGGTCGAAGGCTTGATTCATGTTACTAACCTGCCAGAGTTTTACAGCTACAATGAGCGGACGATGACCCTGCAAGGAGAAAAGTCCGGCGTAGTCTTCAAGGTCGGTCAGCAAATTCGCATTAAGCTGGTCCGAGCGGATAAGGCTACAGGTGAGATAGACTTTGAATACCTGCCTAGTGAATTTGATCTGGTAGAAAAGACAAGTAAGAGTGGTAGGGGCAAGTCAGGCAGAAAGAGACGCCGTGAGGATGACAAGCGCAGCCATTCTTCCAAAGAAAAAGGCAATAGAGATAAGAAAGATAAGAAGTCCAAGAAAGGCAAGAGCCAGAAGGCATTTTACAAGGAAATAGTAAAGAAAGGAGCCAAGCATGGCAAAGGGAGAAGGAAAGGTCGTCGCGCAAAATAAGAAGGCCAGACACGACTACACCATCGTGGATACCATCGAGGCTGGCATGGTACTGACCGGGACGGAAATCAAGAGTGTCCGTGCTGCCCGCATCAATCTCAAAGACGGCTTTGCCCAGATCAAGAACGGTGAGGCCTGGCTCAGCAATGTCCATATTGCGCCTTATGAAGAGGGCAATATCTGGAATCAGGAGCCTGAGCGTCGCAGAAGCTGCTGCTGCATAAGAAGCAGATCCAAAAGCTGGAGCAGGAGACCAAGGGAACTGGAATGACGCTGGTGCCGCTCAAGGTCTATCTCAAGGACGGCTATGCAAAGCTCCTCCTAGGGCTAGCCAAAGGGAAGCACGACTACGACAAGCGCGAGTCCATCAAACGTCGCGAGCAAAACCGAGATATAGCAAGACAGATGAAGAACTTTAATACAAGATGAAAGACTGGGCGACCGGTCTTTTTTATCTCTTCTCTTTCCGTCCATTGCCATAGATAGACTAAAAGTACACAAAAGAACCATTAAATCAAAATAATATAGAATAAACAAACACTTTTGTAATAAATATTGTAAACGCTTGCAAAAACACCTTTATATAGTATACTGAGGATGGAATGTTTTGGTATTATGGTTTATACTACTTAGACTGGGACTTGATTCCAGCCCTGCAGATAGTCAAAAGGAGATAGACTATGGAGAAAATACTGCTCAGACTAATGTTCCTTGCAATGTTAGTTGCTCTTTTGCCTGTTCAAGTTGCACAGGCTTGTTCTGCTTTTATTGTCGGTAAAGACCTAACAGCAGATGGCTCTACTCTATTTGGTCGGACAGAGGACTATCCCTACGCCCCTGATGGTGGTCGGCACAATCAAAACTATGTAGTTGTGCCAGCTAAGACCTATAAAGATGGCGATAAGATAGAAGATGAGTCAAATGGCTTTACCTATCCGCATTTGGCGAATGAAATGAAATACACAGCTGTCTACGACTCTGATCGTGACAACTGAAGTAACGGAAACTTCGCTGCGCATGGTTTTAATGAACTTGGTGTAGCTATGACAGCGACCGTTTCAGCAACACCAAACGATAAAGTGTTAAAAGAAGATCCACTTGTAAAAGATGGTCTTCCAGAAGCATCATTAGTTAACCTTGCTTTGCCTCGTGCGAAAACAGCACGTGAAGTTATTGAGACAGTCGCGAAAGTTCTGGATGAAAAAGGGTCAGCAGAAGGAAATATCATTGTTGCAGCAGATAAAAATGAGCTATGGTACATGGAAATCCTGTCTGGTCACCAATATGTAGCCATCAAATTCCCAACGAATAAGTATGCTGTCTTTGCGAACACTTACTATCTTGGTCACGTTGACTTGAACGATAAGGAAAATGTCATTGCTTCTAAAGATGTGGAAGAAGTAGCTAAAAAAGCAGACAACTATAAGACCGACAAAGATGGCAACTTTATGATTGCTAAATCATACGGACCTGATAAATATATGGAACGTAATCGTTCTCGGACTTATGCAGGTATCAAGTGGATGGACCCACAAGCAAAAGTAAATTATGACGATGAAGCTTTTGATCTCTTGCGCGAACCAACTGATCCAAATAAGAAATACACGGTTCATGATGTGATCGCGGAACAAAGAAATCGTTTTGAACACTTGCCAGAATATAAGGCGGATGATTTGGTTGAAGTTGGTAAGAAAATAGATACCAATGTTTATAAGTATGCTTTAGGTAACGAAAATGTAATCGACGCCCACGTTTATCAAATCAAACCAAACCTACCAAATGCCTTTGGCGGTGTTATGTGGCTGGGTCTGGCACAAAGTCGCAACACACCATATGTACCATTCTATGGTAATGTAGAAGATACTTACGAAGCTTTCAAGAACCGTTCTACTAAATATGACGGAAAATCTTGGTATTGGACTGTTTGGCATATTGACCAAATGGTTATGAAATATCCAGAAATCTTTGGTAACAGCATCCAAGAAAAATGGAAAGCTAAAGAAGCTGAATGGGATAAAGAACAAACCGAACGCGACGCCAAATATGCAAACTACACAGATGAACAAGCCAAAGCCGCTGGACCAGAAGTGACTAAGGAAGCCTTGGAACGCTCAGAAAGATCTTTAAGGAAATAAAAGCAGTCGAAGCTGAGATGGAAGAAAAGATCAAGAAGGAAAAAGGTCAAGATGCCGACCTTGTTTATACCGGATATAACAAGGCAAATCTCTTGGCAGATGCCAAAAAAGGTAAGGAAAAAGACAAAGCTAAGGAAAGTGATACCAAGAAAGAAAACTCTGAAACTAAGAAGAGCGATTCTAACCAGTACGGTTTGTGGATAGTCATAGCCTTAGTCGTTGTTGTAGGTGGCTTTATTGCCTTCAAACAATTTAGCAATAAGAAAGAAGATTAAGTTTTTCTTATCTATTCTGACTAAAGAGCCGAGTTCCGATACTCGGTTCTTTTTCTATTTCTGGCTTTAACTGCTCAAAGGTTTGGTATTTTCTTAATTTTGCTGTGCAGGTAAGCTTGTCAAGAGGACGATTTTTCGGTATGATTAAAAAGAAATCAGATTGCTTGGAAGGAATTATATGATGCAAGATTTAGTTATGTATAGACGTATGCCTATTTGGACTGCAGAAACTATGCCAGAAGCTGTGCAACGCAAGCATAATACCAAGGTAGGCACTTGGGGGAAAATCACAGTTCTTACTGGAGAATTAAAATTTATTGAAATGACTGAGGATGGGGAAGAGTTGGCTGAGCACATTTTTAAAGCTGGGGAAGACAATCCCTATGCTCAGCCCCAGGCTTGGCATCGTGTCGAAGCCTTGACAGATGACCTTGAATGGTACTTAGAGTTCTACTGTTTACCTAAGGATTACTATGCAAAGAAATATGGTCTGACGCCTGTCCATTCTGAGGTACTGGAAGCTACAGATACTGTAAAACCTGGAAAAGTTTTGGACTTAGGCTGTGGCCAAGGAAGAAATGCTCTCTTTTTGGAGCAGTTGGGATTTGATGTAACTGCGGTAGATGTTAATCCCTTATCATTGGACAATCTTGCATCTATTATCGAAGCAGAAGATCTGAATATGTTAGCCGGAACTTATGATATTAACTCTGCAAACCTGACTCAAAAGTACGATTTTATTGTATCCACTGTAGTCTTTATGTTCTTGAATCGTGAACGTGTTCCTGAGATTATCCGCAACATGCAAGAGCAAACAAACCCAGGTGGCTATAATCTTATCGTCTGTGCCATGGATACAGAAAGTCATCCATGTCATATGCCTTTCTCTTTTACCTTCAAGGAAGGAGAGCTACGTGATTACTACAAGGATTGGGAATTCATCAAATATAATGAAGATCTAGGCAGACTTCATAAGGTTGATGAAAATGGCAATCGAATCCAGCTTCAATTTGCGACGATGCTGGCTAAAAAGAAATAAACAATAATGGAAGTATTAGTTTTGCTAGTATTTCCAATTTTTTTAAGTTTTGCAAAAAAATTTTTATACAGCATGATGGAAATGTTTGTAAATTTATACAAGAACCTCAAGTGAAAAATTAAATTTACAAAGTAATCAGAATTTATCTTAGGTGAATTTATTCATTTTTCTGTAGAAATCTATTTTGAAAACGCTTGCAAGAGTAGAAAGAGAATAGTATACTAAACATGTGGTATTCGGTTTACCAATTAATATATAAAGGAGAAACTGATGAAAAAGAATCTTTTCCGATGGCTTGTTACAGCCATGATGCTTCTTATACTCTTTCCTTTCCAAGTCGTCCAAGCTTGTACAGGTTTATCATTGGGAAGAATTTGACGACCGATGGTTCGACTCTCTATGGCCGAACAGAGGACTTGGAGCCTAATCATAATAAAAACTTTGTTGTGAGGGAGAGAAAGAATAATAAAGCTGGTGATAAATTTGTAGATGAAACCAATGGCTTTAGCTTTGATTTACCAGCTGTTAGTTACAAGTATACGGCAGTTCCAGATGTGACTCCAGAACAAGGTGTCTTTGATGAGGCTGGCTTCAACGAAGAAGGAGTTTCTATCTCAGCGACCGTCTCAGCAAGTGCCAACGATGATATTCAGAAAAAAGATCCTTACGTTAAGGATGGTATTGCCGAATCAGCTATAACTTCTGTAGTTCTTCCTCATGTCAAAACAGCTAGGGAAGGAGTAGAGCTCCTAGCAAAAATTGTTAGAGAAAAGGGTGCGGCAGAAGGAAATATCATAACGATTGCAGACAAGACTGGTGTTTGGTATATGGAGATTCTTTCTGGGCACCAATACGCAGCAATCAAGTTTCCGGATGACAAATACGCTGTCTTTCCTAACACCTTCTTCCTTGGCAATATAAATGTAAATGATACAGAAATACTATTGCTTCAGCAGATCTTGAGAAAACAGCTCGTGATGCTGGAACTTACAAAGAAGTTAATGGGGCATTTCATATAGCTCAATCGTATAATCCGCCTTTGGCTGAAGCGAATCGTTCTAGGGTTTGGTCTGGTATCAAGGCTTTGAATCCAAATGCAGATGTGAAATATGATGATGAATATTTTGAACTCATGCACTCAACTAATGACAAACTTAGTCTTCGTGATGCTATGAATTTGCAACGAAACCGCCTAGAAGGAACAGACTTTAAACCGCTGGATCAGATGGAGCTTGATGGTAAAGGAATTCCAGATAAGAAAAAGGCTGATCCTGTTTATAAGTATCCGATCTCCAATCCTAATGTCATGGAAGCACATATCTTCCAGCTAAAAGATAATTTACCTGCTAAAACAGGAGGAGGCATTTTCTGGCTTTCTATGGGAAGTCCGCGAAATGCACCATACCTACCTTACTATGCAAATATCAACAATACTTATCAGGCTTATCAAGAAATGAGCACAGCCTATAATGAAAATTCTTGGTATTGGACAGTTAGCCGTATCAATGATCTAGTAGCTAAATATCCTGATTTATTTGAAGATGGCTCTATCCGTAGTGAGATTGAACGTCTAGAAACCCAATGGATGGAAGAGCAGGCTGCTTATGATAAAGAACAAATTAGCCTTGCTAATCAACCAGAAGAAGCCAGTCTAAAAGCAACAAAACTTACTATGGAACGGGCGGAATCAGTCTTTAAGCACCTCAAGGAAATTCAGAAAAAAGCTGAAGACAAGGTAGTAAGTGAATATGGTATTAAAGCCCTAAAAGAAATTGAGGAATCAGAAGATTCTAATACCGAAGAAACCATTCGTCTGGAAGATTTTGATTACGATATTGCTTTGGCTGGAGGAATCTTTGTTCTGACTGTTGTTGGAATAGTGATCTATCTCGTAAAACGCAAAAATAAAAAAGGAGCAGACAGTCATGAATAAAACAAGAAGAATTGCTCTCTATATTTATTTGGTATTAGCAGGTATTGGCTTGCAGTTTGAATTGGGAGACATGGCAGATAAGGACATCACCTTAGAGGCTGGACGTGACCTCATCCTTAATCTAGCTGTTTTAGCGGCCTTCTTCCTACCTATCTATTTCTTAATTAAAAAGCTTGCCAAAAAGTTATCTGTAGAGACCATTGTTCTCGGAACTGCCCTTTTTGGAGGTGCATTTATTGCAGGCTGGCTTAGCTTTGCAGGTAATAGCCTGATTGACATTATTAATTCAAATTTCATTAAAGATCCTGCAGTTTTTAATGACTGGACCAATGCATTGACGGCTCCTTTTGCTGAGGAATTTTTCAAGGCCTTGACTGCCTTTGCAGCCCTTTATATTTTGGGTAAAAAAGATCTCCAATCTGTCTTAATTGCTGGAATGAGCTCTGGTTTTGGTTTCCAAGTCATAGAAGATATTGGTTATGTATCCAGACAGACTTTTGGTGGAGAAAATAGCGGTGCTTTAGAAGCGATTGGTAGAATTGCTGGTGGCTTTGCTTCTCATACGCTCTATACGGCAGTCGTGACTGTTGGGGTCTACCTTCTCTTTTCTAAAGTTTATAAGAAATATCGCCGCTTCGGTCTCTGGTGCGTCGTTTCAACAGTTGTTAACCATTTTATTTGGAACTCTCCATTTTACGAAACAGAACATCGGATCAATCTAGTTGTTGGAGCTTTATTTGCTTTTCTTGCAGCTACCTTTGTAGAGGTTTACCGGCTGGTCATAAAAGAGCATAACTTAAGTTGAATAAACTAAAAACAAGCCTTTAAGTGGCTTGTTTTTAGTTTATTTGAAAAGCAAACTCTGTTTGCGACATATCAGTTAGGTTCAGCATATAATTCTCTCTTCCCAGACTACCAGTATTCCGTGTAAGTAGAAGCTTATGTGACAAAGAGAGCGATAAAGCAGTACCACACCTTGTTATCTCCAATAGTCATAGTTATAAGTAGTCAAAATCATATCAGTGATTTCTTCGGGCTCTTCCTGAGCTCCGCCAGCTATCCAGAGAGAAACAACCCCTTCAACGCTGGATAAGAAAATTTCCAGTGCATATTTCTGGGGGATCTGAAAGTTTCCCTCTAAAAAAAGCTTGGTAGAAACTTCTTGCTTGTCGCTCAGAATGATACTGGTCAGAAACTCCCGGATGGCCTCACGAAAGTTTATATAGTGGCTCCTAGTCAGGGCATTGATAAGCCGTTCATTGGCACGAAGTATATGAAAATTTGCTGTCATTAACTTTTTGGGAGATTCTCTTTCCTCCTCAAAAAAACTATAAAGCTGGGAAATAATGTCACTTTTTAGACTATCAATCATCTGGTACTTGTCCTCATAGTGGAGATAAAAGGTACCTCGGTTAATACCAGCCCGCTTGCAGATCTTGCTGATGGAGATATTCTCAAATTTTTCTTCTGAAAGTAACTGAATCAAGGCTTCTTTGATGTCTTCCTTGGTGCTGGTTTTTCGTTTCTGGACCATTTTTCTTCCTTTTCGCTTAAATCAACACTTTGTTGATTTTTGGTTATTGCTTTTTATCTAAGCTCATTATATAATATCTGTGATTTAGAATCAACACCTTGTTGATTTAAGGAAAAGAGCTTTGAAAAGGAGAGAAATGATATGGCTTACATTGAAATGAAACATAGTTTTAAACGTTATCAGGTAGGTGATACAGAGATTGTTGCCAATAACGATATTTCTTTTGAGATTGAAAAGGGGGAACTGGTCATTATCCTGGGTGCTTCTGGTGCCGGTAAGTCTACGGTGCTCAATATCCTCGGAGGTATGGATACCAATGATGAGGGAGACATCCTGATAGACGGCCAGAATATTGCTGACTACAATTCCCACCAGCTGACAGATTATCGTCGCAATGATGTGGGTTTCGTCTTTCAATTTTACAATTTGGTGCCCAACCTGACGGCCAAGGAAAATGTCGAATTGGCTTCTGAAATCGTCAAGGATGCTCAAGATCCAGTGGCCGTTCTCACTTCGGTTGGTATGGAAAATCGCCTCAATAATTTTCCGGCGCAGTTATCAGGCGGGGAGCAGCAGCGAGTGTCCATTGCTCGGGCTGTGGCCAAAAATCCCAAGATTTTGCTCTGCGATGAGCCGACAGGGGCTCTGGACTACAACACCGGCAAGCAAGTGCTGCAAATCTTACAGGACATGTCCCGCAATCAAGGAGCGACGGTGATTATCGTGACCCACAATGCTGCCTTGGCTCCCATTGCTGACCGGGTCATCCGCATGCACGATGCGAGAGTCAAGAGTGTTACAGTCAATGAAGCGCCTCAGGATATAAGTACATTGGAGTATTGATATGAAGAGAAAGATTTATTGGAAAGATATTCTGCGCTCCTTCACTAGCTCTAAAGGACGTTTCCTATCTATTTTAATCCTCATGATGCTGGGTTCTCTAGCTCTCGTGGGGCTCAAGGTCGCTCCTCCCAATATGCGCAGAACAGCAACAGATTACTTGAAAGAACAGCGAACCATGGACTTGGCTGTTATGGCGGACTATGGTTTGGATAAGGCGGATCAGAAAGAGCTGGAAGCTATCAGGGGAGCTAATGTCGAGTTTGGCTATCTGACAGATGTCACCGTCGACGAGGAGGCTCTCCGAGTATTCTCAAATACCAAGGATATCTCAAACTTTCAAGTGACTTCTGGCCGTCTTCCCAAGAAAGAGCAAGAAATTGCCCTGGCTAGCTTTGGTCAAAAAAATATAAACTTGGTCAGGAGATTGATCTGACCGAAAAAGCAGGCGGTCGGTCAGTTCTGAAAAACAAGACCTATAAGGTCGTGGGATTTGTCAACTCGGCTGATCTCTGGTCTGATAGAAATCTGGGCAATGCGACTAGTGGCAGCGGGGCTTTATCAGCCTATGCTGTAGTCAGCCCCAAGGCATTTAAAACAGATGTTTACACCATTGCCCGTCTGCGCTATCATGATTTAGAAAAGCTGGATCCTTTCTCTGCAAGCTATCAGGAGCGTTTGGAGAAGCACCAGACTGCTTTGGACAAGAGTCTGGAAGATAACGGAGCGGCTCGCTTTAAGCGATTAGAGGTAGATGCCAAAAGCACCATCCAGAAGGGCCAAGATAAGATTGCTCAGGCTGAGAGTGAGCTGACCCAAGGTAAAAAACAATTAGAGCAAGCTCAGAGTCAGCTAGACCAGAAAAAAAGCCAGCTAGTAGCAGCCCAAGCCGCTTCTATTCTCCCTCCTGCACAGCTCAGCCAGAGTCAGCAGCAGATTCAGGAAGCTGAGTCCCAGCTCAATCAGAAAAAAGCAGACCTAGCTCAGGCAGAGAAAGACTTATCAGCTAGCAAGGACAAGCTAGCTGACGCTAAGGCAGACTTGAATCGTTTGAAAGAGCCAACCTATCATAGCTATGACCGCAAGTCTCTGCCAGGTGGTAATGGCTATCATATGTATACAAACTCCATGAATAGTATTGCGTCGATTGGCAATATCTTCCCAGTGGTGCTCTATCTGGTGGCAGCTATGGTGACCTTTACCACCATGACTCGCTTTGTCGACGAGGAGCGAACGAATGCAGGTGTTTTTAAGGCTCTCGGCTATCATAGCCGCGATATCATTCGCAAGTTTGCTCTTTACGGTTTGGTAGCAGGCAGTCTAGGTACCCTCATAGGGATTCTGCTGGGACATTATTTCTTGTCGGGAGTGATTTCTTCTATTATTACCAGAGGGATGGTGCTCTCTGCCCCTCATGCATATTTATATTTCCTATAGTTTACTGGCCCTTGGGCTTTCCCTTCTTTCCAGCGTTCTCCCTGCCTATTTGGTGGCAAGACGAGAGCTGACAGAAGAAGCAGCTCGCTTGCTTTTGCCCAAGCCACCAGTCAAGGGATCCAAGATCTTTTTGGAAAGACTGTCCTTTATCTGGCGGCGCCTTAGCTTTACTCAGAAAGTCACAGCTCGCAATATCTTTCGCTATAAGCAACGGATGTTCATGACCATCTTTGGTGTGGCGGGTTCTGTTGCCCTGCTATTTGCCGGCTTAGGACTCCAATCTTCTATTGGTGGTATTCCAAAACGTCAATTTGAGGAGATTCTGCGATACGACTTGATTGTTGCTGTCAATCCTGGGGAGAATCAAGCAGAGCAAGACAAGTTGAAAAAGATGTTGGCAGATGGCTCGATTACTGATTATCAGGAGATTCACAGTGAAATCTTGACGGAGAAATACAAAGGAAAAAAAGAAACAGAGTCAATCACTTTAATGGTTACGGACAAGGAAGATTTTGAACCTTTTATTTCTATGGAAAGTCCTGACAACCAGAAAAAGCTGACTCTCAAGGATGGTGTAGTTGTTTCAGATAAACTGGCCCGTATAGCTGGGGTTAGCGCCGGTGGCCGTATAGAGCTGGGTGGCAAGTCTGTCAAGCTCGCAGCAGTCAATGAGAATCATTTTGGCCATTTTGCCTTTATGAAGGCGACTGACTACCAGAAGATTTACGGCAAAAAGCCCGAGAAAAACGCTTATCTAGTGCGACTCAAGAACCCTTCTAGTAAGAATATTGTGGACAAGGCCAATGAATTTATGAGCCTCAAGTCTGTCAAGAGTGTCTCACAAAACGCTAGCATGGTGAAGCAGTTCAACGTTCTAGCTGATTCTCTTAATAATACGATGCTTATTTTGGTGGTGATCTCTGTTCTTCTAGCAGTTGTCATTCTCTACAATTTGACCAATATCAATGTGGCTGAGCGGATTCGCGAGCTGTCCACTATCAAGGTTCTGGGCTTCCATAATAAGGAAGTGACCCTCTATATCTATCGAGAGACCATTATTCTGTCAGTGATTGGGATGGCAGTTGGGCTTCTAGGCGGTTTCTTCCTGCATCGTTTTTTGATTGAGAAGGTTGCGCCTAGCATTATCAGCTTAAACCCTCAAGTCAGTTCCTCAGTCTATCTGTTTCCTCTAACAGCAGTGACTCTTATCCTGACCTTGCTTGGCTTCTTTGTCAACTACCGCCTCAGAAGGGTGGATATGCTGGAAGCACTCAAATCTGTTGATTGATAAAAAGACTTCAAAACTTTCACTCACTTGTGAACTGCACCCCAAAAGTTAGACAGAAAAATCTAACTTTTGAGGTGTTTTTAAATAAATTAACTTATGAGGAAAACGTTCAAATCTATGAACTTCGAAAACAAGGGCAGAGCTTCAAACTGCTTTAGAAAGTCTGAGATTTTTATGGATACGAGAAGAATTTTAGAGTCTTAGAGAACCTTTGAAAAAGCTACTGTAAACTATCAAATTACTACTATAATAAACGAAATTAAGGTCAAACTAAAAGGACTCAGTCCTGTTCAATACAGAACTAAATCCTTTGGATAAATTAATTGTCTAACTTTTTGGGGTAGTACAAACTTAATGTTCTTTGCGCTGTTTACATTCAAATTTCTCTTGTTTTAGTGTTTGCTTTTATAGATAAGACTGATGTTTTGAGTGTTTTTCGTTCCTCATTCTGCAACTGCAAGAGTTCTTGCGACATAGAAGACAATTTCTGGTCCATTTGCTTTCTAACTGCTCATTGTAAGCGATTCGGATTCTTAATTTTTTAATGTCGCTTTCTTAATAACTCTGATGTGAAAACTAATTGGGGAAATAAAACCTTAAAAAATCTAATGTTTCTTCATCCCTTGGTTCTCGACCTAAGGTCACATGGCAAACTTGGTAATTTTTCTGATATTCTAGTTTGAAAAGATCACGCAAAAATCCATCTTCAAAATAAGCTGCCAAATCGATTGAAATAGTTTTCATAATAGAACCTCTTTTTTTAAAAATCCCTAAGAACGGACAACCAAGGAGGAAGGTTTCTGATATGACAGCCTACGTCTGGACTACTAACCGGAACTGTATTGTTATCTTAGTTGGGACTATTATAGCATGGTTTAGCTCTGTCTACATATTTTTTAGATGTGTATTAAAAAAATTTATCGTAGCTAACCAAGAGTCTACACTTTCTTTCATCAATAAACGCCAATCTTTTCGATAACGATGGTTCGGTTGATAAGCAACCGTCAACATATGCCCTGTTTCATGGTATTTTCTAAACAAGATTGATTGTCCATTATAATGCGAGACAATATCATCTATTGCTGATGATGCCTCCCATATTTCATCAACATCGCTTCCTAGTAATAATAAAGGAGATGAAATTTTACTTATATCAATCCGAGCTCTATGATCCTTAGGAATATGTTGTCCAAAAAGCCTGTTTATCAGAAAATTTCCTAGTTGAAATCTTTGATATGGAAGTTCTTTTTGTAAATATGTCCAAGAAGATGAATGAGAGTTGAGTTTCCCTTTATTCCCTCAAATATTACATTTGAAGGTGAATTGAGTACTAAACATTGAACATCATCCAAAATACTTTGTGCAGCCAGAACGAGTTCTGCTCCTTTAGAGCGACCATATATTCCTATTTTTGTATTATCAACTTGAGGATGATGACATAGAAAATCTTTCGCCTCCTCCAAACATTCTATCGGAATTCTTTCTAAATTTTGGGGTAATCCCTCTAAACCAAAATAAGCTATCGCAAGACAAATATAACCCCTAGAAGATAAAAGTTGGGCAATGTTCTGAGCTTTTTCAATTCTTCCCTCACTACCACTAACAATAATTACGGCCGGCGCCTTTCTTAACTTTTCATCATAAAATAATCGACCTTGAAAATGCTTATCATAAATATCTTGATACCTTATTCCCAGATTCATATAACGCCTTACAAAACTTTTCTCCGCGACCACATCTTTCCCCAGCTTGATTTTAATTTCAATACCAAAACAATCTCGCAATGGAATTCTATCAAGAGAACTGGGTAATCTCCTTTTCCTATTCTTCAACGGTTTCGCATTAAAGAACAAGCCCATCTCTGAAACTCCTTTATAAGATCCCGAAATAGATGCTGTTTGAGAGGTGTCAATCATACCGCCCTGATCAGATAAAAAAATTGCAGTTGATTTCCACATGACATCATGATCTAAAAGTAAGGGAGCATTTATACAGTAATAATCAGACAGGTACATTTCTACACAATACCTTGTCCTTGGTTCTAAACCATTGATAGTAATATAAAAAGATTCATCTGCTAAGTCAGTTTGTGAAATCAGTTCAATGTTTACACTCATATCTTCTCCTTTTGTTAATATACTTAACAACAAAATTTAAAATTTACCGTGACTTTCACCACGGTAATCCTCCCCATATATTTTCAATATCATCCATCAATTTCACAACTGTTTGAAGCTCCTCCTCGCTATAGTTGTTTAAAACTGAAAAGACTGATTCTTCAATATATGCTTGTTGCTCCTTATGGATTTTAAAAACTTCGATGCCTTTTTCAGATAATCTCAAATATTTATTTTTCCCATTATTCGGAGCAAAATCAAAAACAACTAAATTTTTTTGAATTAATCTCCTAACACTTTGAGTTATTGCACTTCTCGAAACTTTTAACAATTCAGATAATTTCACTAGATTTAAAGGCTGATTTTTCCCAATCACAACAATCAAATGTACCTCATTCAACGTAATGGATTTGTCAATACTAATTTTTATGTTGATTTTTAACTGTTCAAACGTTAAAATAAATCTATTGAAACGATTATTAAATGTAATAAATTCTTTTTTTATCCATAAACTTCCTTCATTTTGTTAATTATATTAACAAAATGAAGGTTTTTTGTCAAATAAAAAATCTTCCAGATTTGAATATCATACCAAAAGTTTGACAGAAGAAAACTAACTTTTTGGGGGCAGTACAAAAACTTTCACTCACTTGATGGGTGGAAGTTTTTTTGAACTTTGATATAATATTCCTTGTAAAGAAAGAGAAAGACACACGATGACACGAAAAATTGCCTTATTATCCGATGTACATGGAAATAGCACAGCCTTGGAAGCAGTACTGGCAGATGCGGAAAGCCAGCAAGTGACAGACTATTGGTTTTTGGGGGATTTGCTCCTGCCAGGAACCGGTCGCAGAAATATCTTAGATAGGATGGATCAGCTGCCCATCAGCCTCCATGTCAGAGGGAATTGGGAAGACAGTCTCTGGCACGCCCTGCACCAAAAGCTGGATTTGAGTCGCCCCAGCCATCTCTATCTGACCCGGCTCTGCCATTTTGTCCTAGAAGAGATCCATACAGAAGAGATCAACCGTATGCAGGAACTTCCTCTGCAAATCTTGACAGAAGTAGAGGGATTGAAGATTGCGGTCAGTCACCATCTGCCAGATAAGAATTGGGGACGGGAGTTGATTCATATTGGCGAGCAGAGTGATTTCGACCGCCTTTTTGAAGGAAACGACTGCGCTATCGCTGTTTATGGTCATATTCACCAGCAGTTTCTGCGTTACGGGACTCAAGGACAATTGATTATCAATCCAGGCTCTATTGGTCAGCCATTCTTTCTAGATTCGGCTTTGCGTCAGGATCTGCGAGCCCAGTATGCCATTTTAGAGATAGATGAGACGGGTCTGGCTGATGTCGACTTTCGACGCGTAGCCTACGATGTGGAGCAGGAGCTGCGATTGGCGCGGAAGCTCCACTTGCCTTACTATGAGATTTATCAGGAAAGTTTGGTCAATGGTATCCACCATACTCACAACCATGACCTGCTGAGAGAAATCAGTGAGCGGGAAGGCTACGCGGATGAGATTGCAGCTTTCTTAAAGTCCAGTCGTAACTCTTGAAGTTACACCATTTGAGCTATAATAAAAATAAAGGAAAATGATAAGGGAGAAGAAGAGATGCAGATTTCTAGCCGTTTTACCATTGCCACCCATATGCTGATTGTTCTGGCTTTGGAAGGAAAAAAACGAAAACTGACAAGTGATATTCTTGCTGGCAGTGTCGGTGTCAATCCAGTTATTATTCGCAAGACCTTGTCCCAGCTCAAGAATGCCGGGATGATTACCGTTGCTCGTGGGACTGGAGGAGCAGAGATTGCCAAAGATTTGAAAGACATTAGCCTGTTGGACGTCTATAGCGCTGTTGAATGTCTGGGCAAGAGCGGCCAGCTCTTTAGTTTCATGATAAGCCCAATCCAGACTGTCCTATCGGTAAGAACATTCACAATGTCTTAGACGACCGCTTGGCAGCTATTCAGGCAGCCATGGAAGCTGAGTTGGCTCAGACCAGCCTTGACGAAGTTGTTGCAGCAACCGAAAAAGAAATTAAAGAACAATCTGCTTCCTAGTGAGCAGATTGTTTTTTTGGGGTGACTAATATCCTGAGATGTAATTATTGACATTACATTAAAACCTGCTATACTAATAGATGTAATATAAATAATTACAATATAAAAATAAGACTTCGAAGCAAATGGAGGTTATGGAAATCCATATCAAGGAACCTATCTCTGTTTTGGAGAAATAAAAAAAAATAGAGCAGGCGGACTGCTGAAATTTTAAATTTAAGAGAGGAGAAAAACATGACTTTTGAATATCAAAGCAAGATTTATCTAGGAGAGGTGGCACTTTATGTAGCAGACCTAGCAAAACAAAAGGATTTTTATCAGCGTATTTTAGGCTTGGACCTTTTGGAAGAGCAGGACGGACAGGTGGCTTTGGGCAGGGACGGACAAGTTCTGGTGAGACTTTTAGCGACCAGTGACCGGCAGCCCGTTAAGTCGGTTTACGGTCTTTATCATCTGGCACTCTTACTTCCAAGTCGTCAAGCTTTGGCGGATATCCTGAAGCATTTATCAGAAAATAAAGTTCCTATGGTTGGAGGAGCGGATCACGGTTATAGTGAAGCCATTTATCTGGAGGACCCAGAAGGCAACGGCATTGAACTTTATCGGGACAAGCCTCAGGCTGATTGGGATATTCGGGAAGATGGCCGCATTATCGGAGTGACGGAAGCGCTCGCGGCTCAAGAAATCTATGAACTCGGTCAGGAAGTCCAGCCGTTTAGTATTGCTGAAGGCACTCGTATGGGCCATGTCCACCTGTCTGTGAAAAATAGCAGAGCAGCCAGTCATTTTTACCAAAAGCTTCTAGGCTTAGAGGATAAATTTTCTGTACCTTCTGCTAGCTGGCTGGCATCAGGTAACTACCATCATCATTTAGCCGTTAATGAATGGGGAGGTTCTCACTTGAATCATCGCCAACCGAAGCAACTGGGACTAGCCTATTTTGAAGCGCAAGTAGAAGGGAAAGAAGACCTAGTAGCTATTTATGAAAATGCTCAGGACTTGCAAGCGCCAGCCCGATGGATTAGCTCCCAAGTGCTAGAAGTCACAGACCCAGATGGAATTGCTGTGAGAATGATTGCACCCACTAAAGTAAACATAGAAAATAAAGACTAAGAATAATCTTAGTTTTTTCGCTTAAATAACAATTAGAATCAGCCCTGAGCCTGATGGATTTTCCAAAAGAAATGATAAAATGAGACTATCTACAGAAAGAGGAAATAGAACATGAAAACGGTCCTTTATAAAACAAGAAGAAATCGATTGTTAGCCGGTGTTTTAGCTGGTTTGGCAGATAAGTTTAAATTTGATCTTAGTTTGATTCGTTTTTTATACATCCTTTTTACCATTTCGTCTTTTGGATTTGGAGTTGTTATTTACATTTCTTTAGCTGTACTTCTTCCAACCAAGGAAGACATAGAGGCCGAAATGTACGGGACTGGACCAAGAAAGCGTAAGGATGCAGAACCAATTGATGACGATAAAGGACTCTTTTGGTAATGGCTTACCGGTCAAAAAGGAGAACTATGGAAATATGGGATGCTTATAATGACAAGCGAGAAAAAATTGGCCAGTACTTGGTAAGAGGAGAGAGGATACCGGCTGGCTTATATCATCTCTGTGTGAATGTCATAGTACGACATGAGGATGGGGACATTCTTTTTATGAAAAGAAGCAGCCAAAAGGAACTCTACCCCAACTACTTTGAATTTGGAGCTGGAGGAAGTGTACTAGCTGGCGAGGATAGCCTTAGCGCAGTACTTCGCGAGTTGAAAGAAGAAACAGGTTTAGTCCCCAGCCAGATAAAACTCATTGAGCAGACAATATCCTCTGAAGATCGGTGTCTATTTGATTACTATGAAGCAATTATAGTAGGTGATAAGGGGAATATAACTTATCAAGATGGTGAGACTGATGGACATGTCTGGGTAGGAATAGATGAATTGCCCGTTTTCATGAAAGAGGAGCTTCTCTTTCGACATTAAAAAATATTATTAAAAAAACTAATAGAAAAACAAGGTGACAGATAAAGTGTAGAAACCTCCCCTGTCATCTTTTCTTTTCCCAAAAAGGACGCTGAAACTCTCTATAAAAGTAATTTTTTGCTATAATAGAAAAAGAAAGATTCCAAAGGGGGAAACTTATGTCTGTTAAGGTCAAGGACCTCTTGCAAAAAGTAAGATTACAATTGATTTACGGTAGCGAAGAACTACTGGAAAAAGAAATTACGACATCCGATATTTCACGGCCTGGGCTTGAAATGACGGGATATTTTGACTACTATACACCAGAGCGCATTCAGCTGATTGGGATGAAAGAATGGTCTTATTTGATGAAGATGACGAGTCATAACCGCCATCAAGTCCTTCTGAAATGTTTCAACCGACGACACCAGTTGTGATCATTGCTAGAAATTTGGAAATTCCAGATGAAATGATGCAGGCTGCTGAAGAAAAGCAGATTGTTATTTTACGTAGCCATACATCAACCAGCCGTTTATCAGGAGAAATATCCAGCTATCTAGATTCTCGTTTGGCTGAAAGGACAAGCATTCACGGTGTCTTAATGGATATCTATGGCATGGGAGTTCTCATTCAGGGTGACAGTGGTATCGGTAAAAGTGAGACGGGACTTGAGTTAGTCAAAAGAGGTCACCGTTTGGTTGCAGACGACCGTGTTGATATCTTTGCTAAGGATGAAATGACTCTCTGGGGTGAGCCAGCTGAAATTCTGCGTCATTTGCTGGAAATTCGAGGTGTTGGAATTATCGATGTGATGAGTCTCTATGGTGCTAGTGCAGTTAAAGATTCATCGCAGGTTCAAATTGCAGTATATTTGGAAAATTACGACGTCAATAAGACTTTTGACCGCCTAGGTAATGCTTCAGATGAATTAGAAATTGCCGGTGTTCGAATCCCAAGGGTCCGCATTCCAGTTAAAACTGGTCGTAACATCTCCGTTGTAATTGAAGCTGCGGCCATGAATTATAGAGCAAAAGAGATGGGCTTTGACGCTACAAAGATTTTTGAAGAACGCTTGACAAATCTGATCAGCCAGAATGAGGTGAAGCATGATTAATCCAATTGCCTTTCAAATCGGACCATTTGCTATTCGCTGGTATGCAATCTGTATACTTTCAGGCTTAATATTAGCTGTTTACTTGGCTAGGAAGGAAGCCCCTCGTAAAAAGATTAAACCTGATGACATTATTGATTTTATCTTGATTGCTTTTCCGCTTGCTATCGTGGGTGCACGACTATACTATGTGGCCTTTGAATGGTCTTATTATTCAAAACAGCCATTTATTGAGATTTTCATTACTTGGCATGGTGGTTTAGCTATCTATGGAGGACTGATTACTGGTGCTCTAGTTCTTTATTTCTTTACTAGGAGAAAATTTATTAATACTTTAGATTTCTTAGATATCGCTGCCCCAGGTGTTATGATTGCTCAGAGTATTGGACGCTGGGGGAATTTTATCAACCAGGAAGCTTACGGTGCTGCGGTCAAGAGTTTAGACTATTTGCCAGGGTTTATTAGAGATCAAATGTATATCGATGGAGCTTATCGGCAACCTACTTTCCTTTATGAATCTACTTGGAACTTGCTAGGCTTCATCCTTATTCTCTTTTTACGCAGAAAACCCAATTTCTCAAGCAAGGAGACATTACAGCCTTCTACCTTATCTGGTACGGTTGTGGTCGGATGATTATTGAAGGAATGAGGACAGACAGTCTCTACTTTATGGGACTCCGGGTTTCTCAGTGGTTGTCTGCTCTCTTAATTATTCTTGGTGTCGCCTTGGTCGTTTATCAACGTAGAAAAAAAGATACACCGTATTATTACACATCTTTAGAAATGGAGAAGAAAAATGCTTGAAATTTCATATAGTTTAGTCGCAGTCGCTTTGATTGTTCTGATTGTTTACTCCATCTTCTTGGTTAGAAAAATTAGCAATGTTGTGGATGAGACAGAGAAGACGATTAAAGTTCTTACAGCGGATGTTAATGTCACACTATATCAAACCAATGAATTACTAGCTAAAGTCAATGTTTTGACTGATGATATTAACGGTAAAATGGAGACCATAGAACCCCTCTTTACAGCTGTTGCAGATCTGTCGCTATCTGTTTCAGATTTAAATAATTCAGCTCGTAATCTGAGTAAAAAAGCAGCAACTGCTGGTAAAAATTCAGTCAAAGCGGGTGCGGGTTTAACAGCTTGGCGTCTATTATCAAAATTTTTCAATAGATAATCATAAGAAAGAAGGTCCATTATGGGTAAATTTTCATCGATTGTATTAGGAGCAGCGGCTGGGGCTGCAGCAGCTATCTTCTTAAGCAGTGAAAAAGGTAAAGAAGTAAGAGCTAGAGTCAGCAATTTTATCAAAGAAGTGCAAGAGAACCCAGATGAGTTTAAAGAGCAGGTGTGTCATTCTGCAACTGACTTGAAAAATCAAACAGTAGATACTGTTACACAAGTAAGAGACAAGGTCAATAATGGTGAGATTACAAAAGAGTCTATTTTGACATCTGTAAAGGAAACTACAAAAGAGATGTTAGACTATTCACAGGATAAGTTCCAAGCTATTAAAGAAAAAATTCAGGAAGAACATCTGACTAAAGACGACTTGATCTCTTCTATCAGGGAAAAAGCACATGCTTTGACGGATGAAAAAGATCATTCTGAAGAAATCGTTATAGACCTAAAAGAAGACTAAAAGAGCTGGTTAAACCAGCTTTTTTATTTTGTAGAATAACTTGACTCCAGGTACGGAAAAGACTATGATAAAGTTGGGGAGGTGGTCTGATGAAATGCATCAAACTTTTAAGCCTTATGTTTGCGATATTGTTTTTTACTGCATGTGCTAACCAAAGAAAAGTAGCAAAACCATTAGATTCTTCTAACTCTGTTTCTAGTAAGAAGTTTTCAAGCAATTCATCTACTTTTTACAGATCAAAAGAAACTTCTTCGGACAATGGTTCGTCTTCGAGTAGTGCTTCAGAATCGCAGGAGATGCCACAAGTTCAAAAAACAGAAGAAGGATCACTTCAGTTGAGACATAGACTGGAAGTACCTATGCAGGTGCAAAGAGCATGGAATACTTGTGCTCCAACGACTGTCAGCATGATGTTAGCCTGTCGGGGAATCGATATGTCGCAAGAACAATTGGCTGAGGAAATGGGCACAGATGCTCATTTTGGGACCCATAATGCCAATGCTATTCAGGTACTTAATCAGCATTTATTTGGTTATCCAGAACCAACTGATGGACAGGCGGGCTATCGCTTGGAAACTGTGAGATCTAGCTCATCTAATTCAATTGATATGCGCCTCTTTAAAGAGCGACTCAAGAAGAATATTGATGCTGGCTATCCTCTATATTATACGTTTGATAATTCAAAGATGTATCCTGGACGTAGTGGGGAGCACAATGTTATCGGAATTGGATATGAATTAAACTCAGATGCTTCTGATATTATTGGAGTTTATTATATTGATCCATCTTATACTGTTCAAAATCCGGTTTATGGAGGGTTAAAGAAAGTGACCCCTCAAGAGCTTTTGACAGCTATGTTGACTTGCCAAGAGCCGAATTATGCATGGTAAGAAAAAAGACCTGCTTCAAGTCAGAAGTAGGTCTCTTGTTTGATTAAAATTTCTTTTTTGAAATAAAACGATAGGTTTGCACTGTTGCAAAGCTTAAAGTCATAGCTAATGCCAGAGCAAAGAAAGTATTCAGTTTGAAAGACAGAAACAGAAAACTAAAAATTGCTGTTAAAATACAAAACGCAGCAATATTAAAGAAGAAAAGCAACTCTTTTATTTTAGGTTCAATATCTGATTCTGGAATATATTCTTGGTATAAAGGTAATTGTTCTTCAGGAACTTCCTGATAGATATAATCCTCTTGAATAATTTTATAATCTCTAAGTGTCATTTTTCTCTCTCCTACTAGTACTATATCATTGTATCATGATTTATTGGGGTAATTATTACATTTTTTTGTTACAGAAAGAATAAAAAAATAGTTTTTCAATATAAAAAAATAAAGTATCGAAAAATTTAAGAAAAAAATAGAAGTAAAAAGAAAGAATTTAAAAAGAAAAACTGGTTCATTTCTAAAAAGTGTGTTATAATTAACTTTATGGAAAAGATAATTATTACAGCGACAGCTGAAAGTATTGAGCAAGTGAAGGAACTGCTGGAAGCAGGAGTTGATCGGATTTATGTTGGCGAGAAAAACTATGGTCTTCGTCTTCCCCACACTTTTTCTTATGACGAATTACGAGAGATTGCTAATTTAGTTCATGAGGCGGGAAAAGAAATAGTCATAGCAGTCAATGCTCTCATGCACCAGGAAATGATGGACAAGATCAAGCCATTTCTTGATTTTCTAACAGAAATCCAGACGGATTATATTACTGTTGGAGATGCGGGAGTTTTTTACGTTGTTAACCGCGATCAATATCCCTTTAAGACAATTTATGATGCTTCAACCATGGTTACCAGCAGTCGTCAGATTAATTTTTGGGGACAAAAAGCTGGCGCATCAGAAGCAGTTTTAGCTAGAGAAGTTCCCTCAGCTGAACTTTTTGCCATGCAGGATATTTTAGAGATTCCTGCAGAGGTCTTGGTCTATGGGGCTAGTGTCATTCATCACTCCAAGCGCCCTCTGCTTCAAAATTATTACAATTTCACCCATATTGATGATGAGAAGACGAGGGAGCGTGATTTGTTCTTGGCTGAGCCAGGTGACCCAAGCAGTCATTATTCCATTTTTGAAGACAATCACGGAACTCATATATTTGCAAATAACGACTTAGATTTGATGACAAAATTGACAGAGTTAGTGGATCATGGATTTACTCATTGGAAATTAGAAGGAATCTATACTCCAGGTCATAATTTTGTAGAAATCGCTAAGTTGTTCATTCAAGCTCGAGATTTAATTTTGGCTGGTAAATTCACCCATGATCAGGCCTTTCTTTTGGATGAAGCTGTTCACCGTTTTCATCCTAAAAACCGTTTCTTGGATACTGGTTTTTATGAATACGATTCAGATATGGTCAAATAATTATAGCTATCTAAGAAAGCAAGAAATTTTCTTGCTTTTTTCTGTTGCTAAGATGTAAAATCACAATTTTTTGAATTCAGGAAAGATTAGAATTGTGAAAACATTTGCCACATCTTGATTTTCCAAGTTTTTTGCTATAAAATAGAAAGGATTAAAAATTAGGGATTATCGATCTTATCTTGCAAATAGGAGAAATGATGACAAAAACATTGAAACGACCAGAGGTCTTGGCACCTGCTGGTACTTTAGAGAAGTTAAAAGTAGCTGTTCGCTATGGCGCGGACGCGGTATTTATTGGTGGTCAGGCCTACGGACTTCGTAGCCGAGCTGGAAACTTTACTTACGAACAAATGGAAGAGGGGGTTCAGTTTGCGGCAAAGTACGGCGCAAAGGTTTATGTTGCTGCTAATATGGTGATGCACGAAGGTAATGAAATCGGTGCTGGAGAATTCTTCCGTAAGCTTCGTGATATTGGGATTGCTGCAGTAATTGTTTCAGACCCAGCTCTGATTGCTATTGCAGCATCAGAAGCACCAGGATTAGAAATCCATTTGTCTACCCAAGCTAGTGCAACTAATTATGAAACCCTTGAATTTGGAAAGAGTTAGGCTTGACGCGTGTTGTTTTAGCGCGTGAAGTTTCCATGGAAGAATTAGCAGAAATCCGTAAAAGAACGGATGTTGAGATTGAAGCCTTCGTTCACGGAGCAATGTGTATTTCCTACTCAGGACGCTGTACACTTTCTAACCACATGAGTATGCGTGATGCTAACCGTGGTGGTTGCTCGCAGTCTTGTCGTTGGAAATACGACCTTTATGATATGCCTTTTGGCCAAGAAAGAAAGAGCTTGAAGGGTGAAATCCCAGAAGAATTTTCTATGTCTGCGGTAGATATGTCCATGATTGATCACATACCTGATATGATTGAAAATGGTGTGGACAGTCTGAAAATCGAAGGTCGAATGAAGTCTATACACTATGTATCCACAGTATCGAACTGTTACAAGGCAGCTGTCGATGCCTATTTGGAAAGTTCTGAGAAATTTGAAGCGATTAAACAGGACTTGATTGATGAAATGTGGAAAGTTGCTCAACGCGAATTGGCAACGGGATTTTACTACGGTACTCCAACAGAGAACGAACAGCTCTTTGGGGCACGCCGGAAAATCCCTGAATACAAGTTTGTGGCTGAAGTTGTAGACTATGATGCTGAAAAACAGATCGCGACAATTCGTCAGAGGAATGTTATTCATGAAGGAGATCAGGTTGAATTCTATGGTCCTGGCTTCCGTCATTTTGAGACAGTCATTACAGATTTGCATGATGCGCAAGGCAATAAAATTGATCGGGCGCCAAATCCTATGGAACTCTTAACGATTTCTATGCCGACACCTGTCTGCCCAGGTGACATGGTGCGTAGCAGAAAAGAAGGCCTTATCAATCTATATAAGGAAGATGGTACTAGCGTGACTGTCCGAGCCTAGATGTAAAATAAATCCCAGTTTGTAAAAACTGGGATTTATTTTTTCTTTGGATTAGCTTTCTGTGCTACTCGAATTGTCTGAGGAACCAGACGCACACGTTGAATATCTGGAATCCGAATAATAGTTGACATGCTCTTATTAAAATTTTTAACAATCAACTGCTGGCGTTCTTGGTCATACTTAACAATATCGCCAGTAAAGCTTTTATTTTGAAAAATAACATGAATTCCGGATTTTTTCTTTAAGGCTAGCTCAATCGAGGATAAGATAGCAGTATTATTCTCACTGATCTGTTCGGTTTTTTTATCGTTTATAAACTCATTAGCTTTCTCAGTCAGCATTCTTAGAAATTTTTTCATAGCTAAAATCTCCATAACTTGATACAATATCATTATATAACATTTTCTCGTAAAATTCTAAATTTTTACGAATGAATTAAATGAAAGATGGATAACTGTTAAACAGCAGAGGCTATTTTAGCCCATCCACTTTTGAATTCACCAAGGAGGTACTATGTCAGAATTTACATTTGAGATTGAAGAAAAACTTCTAGTCTTATCAGAAAACGATAAAGGTTGGACCAAAGAGCTTAACCGAGTTAGCTTCAATGGAGCGCCAGCTAAATATGATATTCGAACTTGGAGTCCGGATCACAGTAAAATGGGCAAGGGAATCACTCTTTCTAATGAGGAATTTCAGGTTCTTCTTGATGCATTTAAAAACTGATAGAAAAGTCTATCAGTTTTTTTGTTTATCAGCAAAGTAAGGATGAAATCCGAGACTTTTTAATACTGGCAAGCTGATAATAGCTATCAGGAGCATTTTTAAAAGATCCGGTAGAATGAATGGGGTAACGCCTACAGCGATAGCTTTTGAAAAATCAAGATTCCCTAAGATGTTCAAACCTATAATTCCACCGATAAATAGGATGCTATCTCCCAAGATATTTGCCAGTAAAATGGTCAAGAATGAACTGTTTTTATGAGTTAAGATAGAAGTAATGAAGGCAAAGAGAGGAGCAGACAAAAGGTAACCAGCAGTTGGATTTAGGAATGATTGGAATCCGCCATGACCGCCTGCAAAAACTGGGAGACCGATAGCACCAAGTAGTAAATAAAGTAGCGTAGCTGAAACCGCTTCTCTGGGTTTAAAAATAGTTGCAATCAAACCGATGGCAAAGGTTTGGAGAGTAATAGGAACAGCTCCAATAGCAAAGCTAAATTGTGATAAAACCGCTAAAATAGCAGCCCCAATGGCTGAGAGAACAAGTAAGAAAACTTTATTTCGATTCATAATAGTAAACCTCTTTTGTTTTTATATGGTAACTATTTTAAAATCTCTAGTGATAAAAAGTCAAGTATTTTTTTATCGACTCTGACTATTTCGTATTATTTTTTTCCCTTTACTCCTGAAATATAAGAAAATAAATGCTATTAAACCAAAGATGTTAAAGAAGACAATACCGAATGTTGCAAGAATTTTTATTTGTTTTACTCATCAAATCCTCCTCATATATACGTGTTTTTTTATATCATAGCAAATTAATATCCAAAAGAAAAAGTAGGAATTGGAAGAACAGATATAGTTATAAACTATATAATAATCAATAAAATAAGATTAGCTCAAAACACTTTAAAAACTTGAGATAAGGTGGTCGTGTTGATATAATGAACCATAACCAAATTTCCATTTGATTTTTATAACATTTCTTTACACTAGAAAAGGAGAGTTGAGATGACAGTTAATCATGGACCATTTCGAGTTGATCACGTTGGCTCTTTCCTTCGTCCTAAGGAATTGGTAGAAGCAAGGGAAGCCTTTGCTGAGGGGACTATTAGCCAAGAAGAGTTGACTGCAGTGGAAGACCAAGCTATTCGAGCTTTAGTTTCTAAAGAAATTAAAGCTGGATTGAAGAATGTAACAGACGGAGAATTTCGTCGGGCTTATTGGCATTTGGACTTCTTCTGGGGGTTTCAAGGAATTGAGCATGTCCAAGCCGCTGAAGGCTATCATTTTCATGGGGAGACAACCAAGGCGGATTCGGCCCTCATTGCTGGTAAGATTACCGGCTTTCACCATCCTTTTGTAGAACATTATAAGTTTCTAAGAGATTTAGTGGCTGATCAAGATGGAGTTGAAGCAAAGTATACCATTCCGGCTCCTGCCCAATTTTATTTTGAATTAATACGAGATGCTGAGCATGTGGAGAAGCTCAATCAAGTTTACCCTGACTTCAACCAATTAAGGGAAGATATAAAACAAGCTTATTTACAAGTTGTTCAAGATTTATACGACGCTGGCCTTAGAACCCTGCAAGTGGATGACTGTACTTGGGGCGTCTTGGTAGATGACAATTTTTTGACAGCCTGGGGTGCTCTTCAAGGAAAGAGCAAAGACCAAGTTCGTGCTGAATTAGCGGAGCTCTTCTTAAGTTTCAACAATGATCTTTATCAAAATGTCCCTGCTGGTTTGACTCTTAATACCCATGTCTGCCGTGGTAACTACCATTCTACCTGGGCTTCTTCGGGTGGCTACGGTCCAATTGCTGAAGAATTATTTGAAAAAGAAAAGGTGAATGCTTATTTCCTTGAATTTGATACTGAGCGAGCTGGTGGATTTGAACCCTTGGCTAAGGTAACACCAGGAAAAAAAGTAGTCTTGGGACTTTTGACTTCAAAAAGTGGTGATTTAGAGAACAAAGAAGAAGTTATTGCTCGGATTAAGGAAGCTAGTCAGTATGTACCGCTAGAAAATCTTTACCTTTCAACCCAATGTGGCTTCGCTTCTACGGAAGAAGGAAACATCCTGACAGAAGAGAGTCAATGGGAAAAAATTGCTTTGATTTCAGATATTGTAAAAGAAGTCTGGGGAGAATAGAATCGGAGGAACAACTTATGTCAGATTTGCTTAAAATATACCAAGAATTAAAAAATAAGAAATGGGTCAATCTTTCTCATCAGATTAAGGAAGATAGTCCGCACTTTCCAGCTTTACCAGCCTTGGAGAAGAAAGATATTTTTACTCTAAAAGATGGTTTCCATGTGCAGCAGTTTTCGGTAGTTGGCCAGTATGGTACTCATATTGATGCTCCTATTCATTTTGTAGAAGGTGGCCGTTGGTTGGAAGAAATAGACTTAAAAGATCTCCTTCTTCCTTTGTTTGTCATTGATAAGTCAAGAGAAGTAGAGGAGAATCCTGACTTCATTTTGACCAAACAAGATATTTTGGACTTTGAAGCAGAGCATGGGAAGATTCCAGAAGGAAGTTTCGTGGCTTTTCGGTCTGACTGGTCCAAGCGTTGGCCTAGTCAAGACGCTATGAGAAACTTAGATGATCAAGGAATCCAGCATACACCTGGCTGGGGACGAGATGCTTTGGAATTTCTGATTCATGAGCGTGGTGTAGCTGCAGTAGGTCATGAAACTTTTGATACTGATGCAGGTCTTCCTACGGCTGAGCATGGCTTGGTTAATGAATATTATCTCTTGGCTGAGGACATTTACCAAGTTGAGGTATTGTCTAACTTGGACCAATTACCTGCTAAGGGAGCTCTAATTTCTATCAGTTTCCCTAACTGGCATCAAGCTAGTGGTTCGCCAGTACGAGCTTTAGCCATTTTACCATAAGAAAAAAGAGTCTGAAGTTTTACTTCAGGCTCCCTTTTTTACAAAACTTTAGAAATTTTTGAGATTTTCTTGATGAAATGTTGATAAAGAGGCTGTAAAATAAAGATTGTAGGATTAACAAGTTAATACGTGTCAAATCTCTCTTTTAGAAACTAAAAATGATGCATGGGAAGGTAAAAAATTTTTTTGAAGAATCTTATAGAATCTTACAAAAATGTAAGATTCAAAAAGAAAAATGAAAGATTAGATTATGGAATACTTATATACTTTATAATAAAATAAGGACACAAGTCAAAAAAGGCTTGTAAAACAAACCTTTTCTTTTCTTATCTCATAGTAACGAACTCTTCTGATCCCGTTGGGTGAATGGCCACTGTGGCATCAAAATCAGCCTTGGTTGCCCCCATTTTGATAGCGACAGCGAAGCCTTGAATCATCTCGTCTACCCCATATCCGATACCATGCAGACCAACGACCTTTTCATTCTCACCAGCTGTGATGAGCTTGAACTTAGCCTGTTGGCGATGCTGAGTTACTGCCGAATACATGGAAGCAAAGCTAGATGTATAGAGGTGAATATTATCAGCTCCATAAGTTTTTTTGGCCTCTTCCTCGGTTAGCCCAACAGTTCCAATAGCAGGGTGGGAGAAGACAACAGTAGGAATAGTTGAATAGTCCATCTTTGCGTCTGTTTTGCCGTTGAAAAGTCGCTCGGCTAATGTACGACCAGCCTTAATGGCAACAGGGGTTAGCTCTTTCTCGCCTGTTACGTCACCTAGGGCATAGATACCTGAAACTACAGTGTTTTGGTATTCATCTACAGCGATGAAACCTCGTTCGTTGAGAGTGACACCAGCAGCTTCTAGATTGAGGTCTTGAACATTAGGTTTTCGGCCGATGGCCCAGATGACATGCTGAGCTATGTGGCTACTACCATCTTCAAAATGAAGTTGCAGTTGATTGTCATCTAATTTCTCAAGTTTTGTAGGTACTTTGTGAGTGTGTAGGGCAAGACCTGTCTTATCCATTTCTTCAAGTAAACCATCTACGATATAAGAATCAAAGTTCCGTAAGGGACGATCACGTCGGACAAAGAGGTCTGTTTTGACTCCCAGAGTATGGAGGACTCCTGCCAATTCAACTGCGATATAGCCAGCTCCAACGATGGCTACAGATTCGGGTAATTCTTCCCAAGCGAAGACATCATCAGATGTTTCACCTAATTCAGAGCCAGGAATAGAAGGGATAGCAGCATGAGCACCCGTTGCAATGACAATGTGTTTAGCACGGATTAGCTCACCGTTAACCTCGACAGTGTTAGCATCAACAAAGCGACCGCGTCCTTCAATCAATTCAACTCCATTGCGCTTAAAACTTCCATCGTAAGAAGATCGAGCACGATCAATATAGGCTTCGCGATTTTTACGCAAAGTGACAAAGTCAAACGCTTGTTTGTCTGAAGTAAAACCATAGTCAGGACCGTAGTATTGGATGGCCTCAGCAATTTGAGCACCATACCACATGATCTTTTTAGGAACACAGCCAACATTGACACAGGTACCACCTAACTTCTTTTCCTCAATGACAGCGACCTTGGCCCCATGTTCACCAGCTCTATTCATGGTAGCAATACCCCCGCTACCACCTCCGATAGCAATCATATCAAATTCTTTCATAATGTTTATTCTCCTTCTTTCAATATGAGGTAATTGTACCCTTTTTAAGAAATGAATGCAAAAATCTGCTACGAGAAAAATTGACATTTGAGAAAGATAAAATGTCATTTGAAAATTGCTAAGTTCAAAACAATAGTTCCAGGTTATAATGTATGTTATAATGAAAAAAATTAATTAGATTTCATTTTTAAAGGAGATTCCAATGAAAAAATTGAAAAAGTGGCAGTTGACTGCTCTGATTGCTGTTCCTCTTGCCATTGTAGTAGTTGTTCTTACTATGCTATTTTTGAATCAGAAAAATGGCAATCAAGAGGCTTTAGATTCGAAACCTCTGGTTCAAAAGGCAAAAGAAGGATCAGTAGCATCTTCTGTACTTTTGTCAGGACAAGTATCTGCTAATAATGAGCAGTATATTTATTATGATTCGACAAAGGGGGATCTAGAAGGCGTCCTCGTTAATGTGGGTGATCAAGTTACAGTCGGACAAGCTTTGGTCCAATATCGAAACACTGAGGCACAATCTAACTATGATTCCGCTGTTCGAGCTCTCAATAAAATTGACCGTCAAATTTACGAACTTCAAAATAATGGGATAGCTCCTACCCCAAGCCCAACAGCAGAAGGAGAAGAATCTGGCGAAAGCACTGCACCAGCGGTTAATACACAACAATCCTTGGATTCTCAATTAAAAGATTTGCAAGACAATCGAGCTGATGCTGCGGATAAAGTCAATAGTTCAAAGCTTTTGCTTGATGCTACAACTGTATTAAGTACTGTTGAAGGAACAGTAGTTGAAGTTAATCGTGATGTTTCAAAATCTACAACAGGATCTAATCAAACATTGGTCCATATTGTTAATAATGGTAATCTCCAAGTCAAGGGTGAATTGTCAGAGTACAATTTAGCTAATCTGTCAGTTGGCCAAGAAGTCAGCATTACTTCAAAGTTTATCCCGATAAGACTTGGACTGGTAAAATCAGCTATATCTCTAACTATCCAAAAGATGCTCAGCAAGCAAGCTCAAGCGCGTCAGCTGCTGGAGGATCAGGTGGAGGATCAGGCGCTAAATATCCCTTTACCATTGATTTCACTAGCGAAATAGGTGATTTAAAACAAGGTTTCTCTGTAAATATCGAAGTGAAGAATAACAGCAAGGCCATTCTTATTCCGGTAAGCAGTGTTGTTACTGATGAAGATGGAAAAAATTACATTTGGAAACTAGATGATAAGGGTATAGCTAAAAAAGTTGAAGTCACACTTGGAAATGCTGATGCTGAAAATCAAGAAGTAACATCTGGCTTATCAAAAGATGATAAAGTGATTATAAATCCAACTGCTGATTTAAAAGATGGGCAGGAGGTAAAATCTTATGAAGAAATTAATTGATTTAAGTGGCATCAATAAGAGCTATCGCAACGGAGATCAAGAACTGCAGGTTTTAAAAAACATCAATCTTCAAGTTGAAGAAGGCGAGTTTTTAGCCATTATGGGACCATCTGGATCTGGTAAATCAACCTTGATGAATATTATTGGTATGTTGGATCGTCCTTCTAGTGGAACCTATCATTTAGATGGGAAAGAAGTGGCTCGTTTGGGTGAAAAGAAATTAGCTAAAGTCCGTAATCAGGAAATTGGCTTTGTCTTTCAGCAGTTTTTCCTCTTGTCCAAGTTAAATGCTCTTCAAAATGTTGAATTACCTTTGATTTATGCAGGAGTTTCTCAGTCTAAACGTAAGGCTTTAGCAGAACAATACTTGGAAAAAGTTGAGTTAGAAACGCGGATGCATCACTTACCATCAGAATTATCAGGGGGGCAAAAGCAGCGTGTTGCGATTGCTCGTGCCCTAGTAAATCGTCCCTCTATTATTTTGGCAGATGAGCCAACAGGGGCCTTGGATACAAAAACAGGTGAACAGATTATGGAATTGCTGACTGAATTAAATAAAGAAGGCAAAACCATCATTATGGTTACCCATGAACCAGAAATTGCAGCCTATGCTAAACGACAAATTGTTATTCGAGATGGCGTAATTTCCTCTGATTCAGCACAGAAAGGAGAAGCATAGATGCAAAACTGGAGATTTGCTATTGGATCTATTATGGGTCACAAAATGCGCTCCTTTCTAACAATGATTGGAATTATCATCGGGGTCGCTTCGGTTGTAGTTATCATGGCCTTAGGAAATGGGATGCAACAGGGAGTTACCAAAAGTTTCACGAAGGATCAACAATATGTTGCTCTGAATTATTCACCAACAAAGAGTAATTATGTTATGGGGATGAATCTTATGGAAGGTCCTGCAGGAAATGAGGGAGGCAGTCAAGAAGTTGATAACGAAGAAAATGAAGCTCCACCAGTTATTCAAGATGCTTGGGCTAAAGAGCTCTTAAAAATTGATGGAGTGAAAGGTTACTATACAACCAATGGAGGTCCATCTGCAACATTCTCTTATCAAAATAAGAAAGCAGATGGAGTATTTATTACTGGTGTTAGCCAATCTTTCTTTCAAATTAGAAAATACGAGATCTTGGCAGGTCGTACCCTCCTTCCTGTGGATTACCAGCGCTTTTCTAATGTGATGATGATTGATGAAACAGTTGCAACCTCACTTTTTGGAAGTAGCGCAGAAGCCTTAAACAAAATCGTATCAGTTGGAGATAGCAACTATCGGGTTATTGGAGTCTTTAAAGATCCCAATGCTGGTCAAAGTATGAGTATGAGTTCAGGAAGTGCTCTAATGGCTAATACCCAAGTAGCATCTGAGTTTCATTCAGAAGAAATATCGACTGTTTACGTCTATGTCCCAGAAGTCAGCCGTGTCAACGAAGTTGGGATAGAAGCAGCTAAAAAATTGACCCAGCTTTCAGGAGCACGCCAGGGTGAATATCAAATCTTGAATATGGAGAGTATGCTGGAACAGTACAAGCAGATTACAGGGACCATGACAGGAGTTATTGGCGCGATAGCAGGAATCTCACTCTTTGTCGGTGGTATCGGGGTTATGAATATCATGCTGGTATCAGTTACCGAGCGGACTCGTGAAATCGGTCTGAGGAAAGCTTTAGGAGCTACGAGAGGAAACATCTTAACCCAATTCTTGATTGAGTCCATGGTTCTTACCCTAATTGGAGGAATGTTGGGCTTAGGACTGGCTTATGGTATTAACGCGTTAATTGCTGCGGTCGTACCAGAAGATGTCTTTGGTGGACCTCCGATTGTGTCTACTACAGCTGCAGTAGGAAGTCTTGTCTTCTCAGCAATGGTTGGTGTTGTTTTTGGAATTCTACCTGCGAATAAAGCTTCCAAGTTGGATCCAATTGAAGCACTGAGGTACGAATAATGAAATAAGAAAAAGAGTTTAGGAACCTAAACTCTTTTTTGTTTATAAAAAACACTGCTGAAGTGTAGCAGTGTTTGAATGTGAAAATTATTTCATTGTCGGGAAGAGAAGGACATCGCGAATGGTAGTCACGTCAGTCAGCAACATAACTAGACGGTCGATCCCAATACCCAGACCTCCAGTTGGTGGCATACCATATTCTAGAGCTTCTACATAGTCATAGTCAATGCCAGTTGCTTCATCATCACCAAGCTCTTTGGCTTTAGCTTGCGCTTCAAAACGAGAGAGTTGATCGATTGGATCGTTCAATTCGGTGAAGGCGTTGGCATATTCTTTGGTCATGATGAAGAGTTCGAAACGGTCAGTGAAGCGTGGATCTTCTGGATTTTTCTTGGCCAGAGGAGATACTGCAACAGGATGACCATAGACAAAGGTTGGTTGAGTTAAGGTTTCTTCAACAAATTCTTCAAAGAAAGCGTTAATAACATGGCCGACTTCTGTGAAGTGCTTTTCGAGAGGAACATTCTTTTCTTTGGCCAAGGCAGCGGCTTCTTCAAAGCTCATATCTCGCCAGAAATCTACGCCAGTAATTTCCTTGATGGCATCTACCATATGAACGCGTTTAAATGGTTCATTGATCTTGATTTCAGTTCCCTGATAGTTGATAGGTCCATCTCCACATACAGAGATAGCTGCATGTTGAATAATGCCTTCTGTCAAGTCCATAATATCTTGGAAGTCTGCATAAGCTTGGTAAACTTCAATAGATGTAAACTCTGGATTATGAGTAGCGTCCATTCCTTCGTTACGGAAGATACGTCCGATTTCATAGACCCGTTCCATACCACCTACGATGAGGCGCTTAAGGTGCAATTCAGTTGCAATTCGAAGCACCATATCAATATTTGGGCATTGTGATGAGTAATGAAAGGACGAGCAGCAGCACCGCCTGCTTCATTGTGGAGAACAGGAGTTTCGACTTCAAGGAAGCCTTGCCCATCTAAGTAACGGCGAATTTCAGAAATGATTTTTGAGCGAGTAACAAATCGATTGAAGCTCTCACGGTTAGAAATCAAATCCAAATAGCGTTTACGGTAGATAGTCTCCACATCTGTCAGTCCATGGAATTTTTCAGGAAGGGGACGAAGTGCTTTAGAGAGGTGGGTAATATGGGTAGCTTTGATAGATAATTCTCCCATATCAGTACGCATCACTTCACCTTCAACTCCAAGGAAGTCTCCTAAGTCAGCTTTTTTAAAGATTTCATAGTTTTCTTCACCGACCTCATCTTTGCGGACATAAATTTGAATTTGGCCTTCGCGGTCTTGGATGTGAGCAAATCCAACTTTTCCTTTACCACGTTTAGTCATGAGACGTCCGGCAATAGTAGCTGTATCAGCTAAGTCGTGCAACTCTTCTTTACTTTTATCTGCGTATTTTTCTTTTAATTGTCCAGAGTTTGCAGTGCGCTCAAAACGTTTCCCGAAAGGATCAATTCCTTGCTCAGCCAGCGCAGCCATTTTTTCACGGCGAATAATTTGCTGGTCATTTAATTCTTCAAAATATTCAGTAGTCATGTTTTCCTCCAAAAGTATTCCAATTTATTTTATCACAAAATCTATGGAAATTCACCTATATTTAGCTTTTAAGAAAGAAAAAACTGCGAATTTAAAGATTCACAGTATCAAGATTTTCAAGATGGTCAGTATTGTTCCAGTCTAGTAGAGAAAACTTCTCAAAATCAGTTGTTTCGAGGATAGTGACACTTCCATTACTGAGGCCACCATTTTTTCGTATACTGCCAACATCATAGCCAAGAAGAGTCCGAATTGAAGCAGTAAGATTAGCTCCATGGCCAACAAATAAGAGGTTTTCAGCTTCTAAATATTTTAGAGACTTAATAAAATGGATAACTCGATGGGTCGTTTGGTAAACCGATTCAGCATCAAATAAAGTATGGTCAAACTGAGCAAGATTATGCCGAAAGGCATGCATTTGGTGGGGATATACGGCAGCAACAGTTGCCCACTTGGCCCCTTCTAATTTACCTAATTTCCATTCTCTTAATTCCTCTTTAAGAATAATTTCTTGCGGAAACTGGTTTTCTGAATTTATAATTTCAGCTGTTTTTACAGCTCTGCTTAAATCACTAGAGAATATCTTATCAAAACGAGTTTTAGCAAGGTGATTCCCTAGAATATGTAATTCTTCAATAGCAGTAGGTAAGAGAGGTGAATCGCCTCCAGCACCCTGAAAGCGACCTTCCAAATTCCACTCAGTCTTTCCATGACGGATAAAGTATAGTTTCATAGTTTTCTCTTTCAAATGAAGTGCCTGCTCTAATCTTCTTTTATGTCAGCAAATTCTGCTTTGACAAAATCCGCCAAGTCCTGGGCCTTGATTAGAACGCTACGTCCAACTTCTCCAGCGGATACGATAATAGCTTCTCGTTCTAGAGCAACCTGGTCGATGAAGATAGGGTAGGAGTGCTTTTGGCGGATACCAACTGGATTGTTGGCACCATGAACATAGCCAGTTGTCTTTTCGAGTTCCTTTTGAGGAATCATAGCAACCTTCTTATTTCCAGAAATCTTGGCTAATTTTTTCTCAGACAAATGCTCAGTAATGGGGAGAATACCAATAACAGGTCCGGTTTTATCCCCTGTCAGTGCAAGGGTTTTATAGATCTGAGATCGGTCGTCTATGTCTCCAATTTCATTTTCGAGGGCATTAATTTGCAATCCTTGGTGGGGAATATTAGCCTTGGTCAAGATCTGTTCGACCAGTGTTTTTTTTAATTTTGTTTTTTTTGCCATTATTTATACTTCTCTTCTAACTGACTCATCCAAATTCCTAGCCAAATACCTAAGCCAAAGAAGAAGGCTGTTATGACAAAGGTGATAATAGAAGTTCCTGCATAAGTAATGCTTTCACTATTACCAGCATTTGGAATGACAATAAGCAAGGTGCTAGAAAGCACAATACCAATAATGAAATGATAGACTCGCGAATGAAAATTTTTGAGTGCATAGTCCATTGTTTTTGAAAAAGCTATGAGAGCTAAAGCACCTCCGATAGCAATTGGTAAAAATGTTCCAAAAAGATCTAAGGACTTGAAACCAGTCAGCATTGGAGTGTATAAACCTAAAATCAAAAGTAGATTAGAAGGACTGAGCCCAGGGACCAAAATCCCTAGAGCAATCAAGGCTCCCGCTAGCATAAAGGTCAAGAAATTTGCTGGAAGAGTCCCAACCATACTATTGAGAAAATAGAGGAAAAAACCAGACAGGACAAAAGTCAGCCAGAAAATAGCTATATCAATTCGATCACGGTCTGACTCGCGAACAGACTCCTTGACTAGACTAGGAATCGTCCCGATAATAGCGCCTGCAAATCCCCAAAGAACGATAATCTTATAGTGGGCTAGTAAATATTCAACTGGAAGAGAAAAGAGAGCAATTCCAAGAATCATACCTATACCAACCGGAAGGAAAAAGAAGACATTCTCCTTAAAGTTATCTTTGATATGAGCTAGAAAAGATATCATACGCTCATATATTCCCAAAATGGCAGCTAAGACTCCGCCAGAAACACCAGGCAAGATAAACCCTAGTGCGATAATCAATCCTTTAATCATTCTTGTAATCCAAGAAAACATCAAAATCTCCTTAACATGTTCAATGTAATTTATTATAACATATTTTTACTTTTTAGTTAGTGAAAATTTAAGTAAAGTTCTAAAATGGATAGAATTTAATTAAAATGAAAAGAAAAAATCAAGTAAAATACTTGATTTTAATTATTGTTTCCCAAATAATTTGGCATGAGTTTCTTCTCGGTTCTTTAAAGTAGAAATCTGGTTTAAGTCTAAAGGATGAGAGAAACCAGTTAAAGTTCCTTGGGAAGTATATTGGTGCAAATCATAATCAATGTCAGTCTTAGGAGCAGCATTGTAATAACCATTATCGGTTCCATAAGTTGGAATCCAAAGAGCTGTGAATTTCTCAGTATTTATGCTGTGTTCTTCCATGAAGTAAGTGCCTACATAAATCCCAATATTTCACGCCTAAAGACTCTAATTTAGCACGGAAGGCTTCGACTCCTCCGTTCATATCAGACATGGTTTTTTCTTCAACATCTAGCCAGTAGTAGGTCGGCTTGTATTTTGATGCGGCCTTGTAAAAACTTTCTGCCTCTTTTTCCATTTCTTTAGTCGAAGAAGCAGATACATAAGCATAGACTGCTACAGGGATGTTGCGTTTTTGAAATTCCTTGATATGGGTTTTGTATGCTTTATCCAGCCCGTTAGCATAAGTAGCAGTATTCTCCTTTTTAGTATAGGAACCGCTCTGGATACGCACAATGACTCCTGAAACATTTTTGGCCAATTGATCATAATCAATCTCGCTCGGAAGCTGCCAACCAGACAAATCGATGATTGGTTTAGTAAGATCTATTTTTTCCGAAGAGCTTGAAGAAGATGATTGGACAGTTTTTGTTTGTTCTCGTTGACCTTTCGCATTGGATAGTTGCCTGCTAACCAATATTGTTAGAATAAAGCAGACAAAGAAAGCGAGTACAACGATTGGTTTTATCTTCTTTCTCATACTTTTTTTATTTTAACCTAAAATAAATAAAAAAGCAAAAAAAATCATTTATAATAGAACTTCTGAACACCTACTGTTTAAGTTTTAGCTTATTAGAAATTTATTCATTTTAAAAGTTCTTGAATATCTTTTTCAATATTTTGAGGAGATGTTTGAGGAGAGTAGCGTTTCATCACATGGCCTTCTTTATCTAAAAGAAATTTGGTGAAGTTCCACTTAATATCTTTAGATAGAAATCCCCCCTTTGCTTCTTTAAGCCATGTATATAGTGGGTCAGCTTTTTTTCCATTTACGTTAATCTTTTGAAAACGGGGAAAGCTGGTCTGATAGTTAAGGTTACAGAAATTGTTGATTTCTTCTGCACTTCCTGGAGCTTGATTTTTAAACTGATTGCAGGGAAAATCTAATATTTCAAATCCTTCATCACGATAGCGAAGATATAAGTCCTGCAGTCCTTTATACTGTGGAGTAAACCCGCAGCCGGTAGCTGTATTTACAATGAGTAAGACTTTCCCTTTGAAAATGTCTAGCGAAAGCTGATTGCCATCTTGTTTTTCGACAGAAAATTGGTAAACGTTCATAGTTTTGGACCTCCAATCAGTTGTTTTCTTTTATTCTAGCATAAGATTTTAGTGAATTGTGAAAAGGATATGGCTTTTTTTTCGTTGTGAAAAATGATATAATGTACAATGAAATTTTAGAAAATTTAGGTGAAGTATGAAGATTGACAAACGACACCTATTAAACTACTCTATCTTAATTCCCTATTTGATTTTATCAGTTTTAGGCTTGATTATTGTCTATTCAACAACCAGTGCGACCTTGGTTCAGTCAGGTGCTAATTCTTTTAAATCAGTTATAAGCCAAGGCATATTTTGGATTCTGAGTTTAATAGCAATTGTTTTTATATATAAGGTAAAGATCGATATTTTTAAGAAACAAGAGGTTTTGTTCGGTTTCATTTTAGTGGAAGTGATCCTGTTACTCTTATCGCGTTTTATAACTCGTGCAGTAAACGGAGCACATGGTTGGCTTTTTATTGGCGGGGTTAGTATTCAGCCTGCCGAGTATCTGAAAATTCTGCTGGTCTGGTTCTTAGCACTGAGGTTTTCAAGAAAGCAGGAAGAGATTGAAATATATGATTATCAAGCTTTAACTTTTAACCGGTGGTTACCCAGAACGTTAAGTGATTGGCGTACTATCACAGGAATTTTGATAGGTATCGTTGTTATCATGCCGGACTTGGGGAATGCTACTATTTTAGCTTTGACTGTCCTAATAATGGTTTCTGTAAGTGGTATTGGACATCGATGGTTCTCAGCTATGCTTGGAATACTGGTAGGAACTTCGACCTTGATCCTATCCAGTATTTGGCTGCTTGGTGTAGAAAAAGTCTCCAAGGTTCCTTTGTTTGGATATGTTGCCAAGAGGTTTAGTGCCTTCTTTAATCCCTTTACAGATGTGTCAGGAGCAGGGCATCAGCTTGCGAATTCATATTATGCGATTGTAAACGGAGGCTGGTTTGGATTAGGACTTGGAAATTCAATTGAAAAACGAGGCTATTTACCCGAAGCGCAGACAGATTTGTTTTTTCAATTGTTATCGAGGAATTGGGCTTTATTGGTGCTAGCTTAATTTTAGCCTTACTGTTTTTCCTAATCTTGCGAATCATTTTGGTAGGTATTCGAGCTAGGGACCCTTTTAATTCAATGGTGGCTTTGGGAATTGGAGGCATGATGCTGACCCAAACCTTTATAAATATTGGAGGGATCTCAGGATTGATTCCTTCAACAGGGGTGACTTTTCCATTCCTATCACAAGGTGGGAATAGTCTCTTAGTTCTGTCAGTTGGAATTGCCTTTGTACTCAATATTGATGCCAACGAAAAACGAAACAATATCAATCGTGTTTTAGAAGAAACTTTGTGAGACCGGCTGGTTGTTAGCTAGTCTTTGTCCTTAAATAGAAAGGTTCAGACCATGTCATTTAATAAGTTAGAAAGCTTTAGTAATAAAGATGTTATTCGAGAAGAAGTTTCCATTTTGACGGACTTACTTACTGATGTTACGCGTAAAATTCTTAGTCCTGAGACATTCGAAAAGATTGAAATGATGCAGGACTTAGCTGTTCACTCCAAATACCAGGAACTAAAGGAAATCGTAGAAGAACTAACAACAGAAGAAATGGTCTATATTTCTCGTTATTTTTCTATTCTGCCACTCTTGATTAATATTTCTGAAGACGTTGATCTAGCTTATGAAATCAACCATCAGAACAATATCGACCAAGATTATCTTGGAAAGCTGTCAACAACTATTGACTTGATTTCAACGCGGGAGAATGCAAAAGAAATTCTAGAGAATTTAAATGTTGTTCCGGTACTGACAGCTCACCCAACTCAAGTTCAAAGAAAGACAATGCTGGATCTGACAAATCATATTCACACCCTTTTGCGTCAGCATCGAGATGTTAAGGCTGGTCTGGTTAATGAGAAGAAGTGGCTAGGCAACCTTCGTCGTTACATCGAGCTTATGATGCAGACAGATATGATTCGGGATAAGAAACTAAAAGTAACCAATGAGATTACCAATGTCATGGAATACTACAATAGCTCTTTTCTACAAGCCATTACCAACTTTATGGTCGAATACAAACGCTTGGCAGAAGAGCGGGGTATCAAGTTGGATAATCCTAAACCTATTACCATGGGAATGTGGATTGGTGGTGACCGGGATGGGAATCCTTTTGTAACGGCAGAAACTTTGAAACTATCAGCCACTCTCCAGAGTGAAGTCATTCTCAACTATTACATTGACAAGGTTTATACACTTTATCGTACTTTTTCTCTGTCAACAAATCTCTCAGAAACTAGTCAGGCAGTAGCAGAAATGGCTGCTTTGTCAACTGATAAATCTGTTTATCGTGAAAATGAACCTTACCGCCGTGCCTTCCACTATATTCAGTCCAAGCTGATTCAGACCTTGCTGTACCTGAAAGAAGGAAACTTTTCTAATGAAGGTCAGCGCTTGACTGATCGAGCTGAGAAAACATTATCTGCCAAGACAACTCCTTCTTTGAGTAATAAAGGACGGGAAATTATTCCAAACTATATTCAGTCTCGTATCAGTGAAACCTTAACTGAGTTGAAGAAGGAGGAAACACCTTCTTACAAAACTGCAAAGAATTCAAAGAAGACTTACAGGTCATTTATGATTCTCTTATCGAACATCATGGTGAGGCTTTAGTGACAGGAGACCTGACAGAACTTTTACAAGCAGTGGATGTTTTTGGTTTCTTCTTAGCCAGCATTGATATGCGTCAGGATTCTAGTGTTCATGAAGCTTGTGTGGCTGAGCTCTTGGCATCAGCAAACATTGTAAAAGATTACAGCAGCTTATCTGAAGAAGAAAAATGTCAGGTACTACTTAAGCAATTGCTTGAGGATCCTCGCATTTTATCAGCTACTCATGAGCCCAAGTCCGAACTTTTGCAAAAAGAATTAGAAATTTTCAAGACTGCTCGACAGCTGAAAGATGCACTTGGTGAAGAAGTCATCAAGCAGAACATCATTTCTCACTCGACCAGTGTATCAGACCTACTGGAGTTGGCTATTATGTTGAAAGAAGTAGGGCTAATTGATGAAAATGGGACTCGAGTACAGATTGTTCCTCTTTTTGAGACAATTGAAGATTTGGACAATTCATGCGAAACAATGGAGAAGTATCTATCTTTGCCTATTGCTCAGAAGTGGATTGCCTCTAAGAATAATTACCAAGAAATCATGTTGGGTTACTCAGACAGTAATAAAGATGGTGGTTACCTATCTTCTTGCTGGACTCTCTATAAGGCTCAGCAACAGCTGACTGCTATCGGTGATAAATTTGGTGTTAAAATTACCTTCTTCCATGGTCGTGGAGGTACAGTTGGCCGTGGTGGCGGTCCAACCTATGAAGCGATTACCTCACAACCCCTACGAAGTATCAACGACCGGATCCGCCTTACTGAGCAAGGGGAAGTTATTGGAAACAAATATGGTAATAAAGATGCAGCCTACTATAACTTGGAAATGCTCGTTTCTGCAGCAATCAATCGAATGGTAACACATAAGAAAAGTGATGCCCATACATCCAATAAATATGAGCGGATTATGGATCAGGTTGTCGAGCGAAGCTATCAGATTTATCGTGATTTAGTCTTTGGCGACGAACGCTTTTATGATTATTTCTTTGAATCTAGTCCAATCAAAGCGATTTCTAGCTTTAATATTGGCTCTCGTCCTGCAGCTCGTAAAACGATTACTGAAATCGGTGGTCTTCGAGCGATCCCATGGGTCTTCTCATGGTCTCAAAGTCGAGTGATGTTCCCTGGTTGGTACGGTGTTGGCTCAAGTTTCAAGGAATTTATTGATCAAGATCCAGAAAATAACCTTGCCTTTCTACAACTTATGTACAAGAGATGGCCATTCTTCAAATCTCTATTATCAAATGTAGACATGGTCCTTTCTAAGTCCAATATGAACATTGCTTTTGAATATGCTCAGTTATGCGAAGATCAGAATGTTCGGGATATTTTCAATATTATCTTGGATGAGTGGCAACTAACTAAGAATGTTATTCTTGAGATTGAAGGACACGATGAGCTCTTGGCTGAAAATACTTATCTAAGAGACAGCTTGGACTATCGTATGCCTTACTTTAATGTTTTGAACTATATTCAACTAGAGCTGATTAAACGTCAACGCAATGGTCAGCTCACGCCTGATCAAGAGAAGCTGATTCACATCACTATTAATGGTATTGCGACTGGTTTGCGAAACTCAGGTTAATACGAAGAAAAATCGGAAATATTTCCGATTTTTTTTAATCGATTAAATCATTTTTGTAGTTTTCTTAGATCTTTCAAGGAAGTAAGAAGAGAAGCAGATGATGAGTTTTAGAATATACGCTAGCAGTTAACTTGTCTGATATAAGTTGAGCTTTCTATTAGAAAAGGTTAATTCACAAAAAATGTGTAAAAGGCTTGCAATTTCACTAGAATTTGATAAAATAGTAAGGAAAGTTAGACTGTATTGCCTACTGTCTATCTATAAAATATATTTTATTGGAGGCTTTTACTCAAATGGCAAAAGAAAAATACGATCGTAGTAAACCACACGTTAACATTGGTACTATCGGACACGTTGACCACGGTAAAACTACTTTGACAGCAGCTATCACAACTGTATTGGCACGTCGCTTGCCTTCAGCAGTTAACCAACCAAAAGACTATGCGTCTATCGATGCTGCTCCAGAAGAACGCGAACGCGGTATCACTATCAACACTGCGCACGTTGAGTACGAAACTGAAAAACGTCACTACGCTCACATCGACGCTCCAGGACACGCGGACTACGTTAAAAACATGATCACTGGTGCCGCTCAAATGGACGGAGCTATCCTTGTAGTAGCTTCAACTGATGGTCCTATGCCACAAACTCGTGAGCACATCCTTCTTTCTCGCCAAGTTGGTGTTAAACACTTGATCGTGTTCATGAACAAAGTTGACTTGGTTGACGATGAAGAATTGCTTGAGTTGGTTGAAATGGAAATCCGTGACCTCTTGTCAGAATACGACTTCCCAGGTGACGATCTTCCAGTTATCCAAGGTTCAGCTCTTAAAGCTCTTGAAGGTGACTCTAAATACGAAGATATCATCATGGAATTGATGAACACTGTTGATGAGTACATTCCAGAACCAGAACGCGACACTGACAAACCATTGCTTCTTCCAGTCGAAGACGTATTCTCAATCACTGGACGTGGTACAGTTGCTTCAGGACGTATCGACCGTGGTATCGTTAAAGTCAACGACGAAATCGAAATCGTTGGTATCAAAGAAGAAATCCAAAAAGCAGTTGTTACTGGTGTTGAAATGTTCCGTAAACAGCTTGACGAAGGTCTTGCAGGGGACAACGTAGGTGTGCTTCTCCGTGGTATCCAACGTGATGAAATCGAACGTGGACAAGTTATTGCTAAACCAGGTTCAATCAACCCACACACTAAATTCAAAGGTGAAGTTTATATCCTTACTAAAGAAGAAGGTGGACGTCACACTCCATTCTTCAACAACTACCGTCCACAGTTCTACTTCCGTACAACTGACGTTACAGGTTCAATCGAACTTCCAGCAGGTACTGAAATGGTAATGCCTGGTGATAACGTAACTATCGAAGTTGAATTGATCCACCCAATCGCCGTTGAACAAGGTACTACTTTCTCTATCCGTGAAGGTGGACGTACTGTTGGTTCAGGTATGGTTACAGAAATCGAAGCTTAATTCAATTAAGTTACCAGATTAACAATTTAAGTCAGACACTAAACCCGCTTATGCGGGTTTTTTTATATTTTTTTGAAAGAAGGATTTGTTTACTAATATTCCTAACACCAATGTATTTAGCTTCATAATGGACATATAGCAAGGTCTTTATAAAATAGAGAGCAGTATTTTAGCCGTTTCAATTTGATAAAAACTTAGCAAGCGCCTTTATTTATTGAGCCAACTGTGATACAATGGAACATGAAAATAAAATGAAAAAAGAGGTATGTGAAATGTCACGTAAACCATTTATCGCTGGTAACTGGAAAATGAACAAAAATCCAGAAGAAGCAAAAGCATTCGTTGAAGCCGTTGCATCAAAACTTCCTTCATCAGACCTTGTTGAAGCAGGTATCGCAGCTCCTGCAGTTGATTTGACAGCTGTTCTTGCTGCTGCTAAAGGTTCAAACCTTAAAGTTGCTGCTCAAAACTGCTACTTTGAAAATTCAGGTGCTTTCACTGGTGAAACTAGCCCACAAGTTTTGAAAGAAATCGGTACAGACTACGTTGTTATCGGTCACTCAGAACGTCGTGACTACTTCCATGAAACTGACGAAGATATTAACAAAAAAGCAAAAGCAATCTTTGCAAACGGTATGCTTCCAATCATTTGTTGCGGTGAGTCACTTGAAACTTACGAAGCTGGTAAAGCTGCTGAATTTGTAGGTGCTCAAGTATCTGCTGCATTGGCTGGATTGACAGCTGAACAAGTTGCTTCAACCGTTATCGCTTATGAGCCAATCTGGGCTATCGGTACTGGTAAATCAGCTTCACAAGACGATGCACAAAAAATGTGTAAAGTTGTTCGTGACGTTGTAGCTGCAGACTTCGGTCAAGAAGTTGCTGACAAAGTTCGTGTTCAATACGGTGGTTCTGTTAAACCTGAAAACGTTGCTTCATACATGGCTTGCCCTGACGTTGACGGTGCGCTTGTTGGTGGAGCTTCACTTGAAGCTGAAAGCTTCTTGGCATTGCTTGACTTTGTAAAATAATGATTAGATATAAGCTTGTTGCTGTAAGGCAACAAGCTTTTTTCTGTTAGAACTTGCTTCAAGAACAAGGCGAGAGGGGATAAGTAAAGGTCATTTCCCATTATTTAGTATTTTTGGTATAATAGGTCTATGATTCAAATAGTTTTTACGCTTAGCAGTCATTTACTATTTATTTTTTTGTCTCATCAGTTATTATCTAGCCTTGTTAACTGGGAGAGGATCTTGAAAGTAAATGCTGATAATGCTTTAAAAATTCGCTTACTCATTCTATTCTTGAGTATTGCGCTTGGTTATCTGGTTAGTCTTTTTTTCCTAAGTATTTATCAAGTGAGTTTTGATATTTTGAATGGAAATGTAAAATAAGAGAGAAACTAGAAACAATGAATGAGTAAGGGAGTATATATGGATAAAATTATTATTCAAGGTGGAAATAATCGCTTAGTTGGAACAGTACAAATCGAGGGTGCAAAGAATGCAGTCTTGCCTCTTTTGGCTGCAACCGTCTTGGCAAGTAAAGGAAAAACGATTTTAACAAATGTACCTGTCCTTTCAGACGTCTTTACCATGAACAATGTTGTTCGCGGTTTAAATACTACTGTAGACTTCAATCAGGATGAGCATGAGATTGTGGTCGATGCTAGTCAAGATATTACAGAAGAAGCGCCCTATAAATATGTCAGCAAGATGAGGGCATCTATTGTCGTCCTAGGGCCTATCTTGGCGCGTAATGGACATGCTAAGGTATCAATGCCTGGTGGCTGTACGATTGGAAGTCGTCCAATTGATTTACATCTGAAAGGCCTTGAAGCAATGGGGGCTGAGATTACTCAGACAGCCGGCTATATTGAAGCAAAGCAGATAAGTTGCACGGGGCACATATTTATATGGATTTTCCAAGTGTAGGTGCGACTCAGAATATTATGATGGCTGCGACACTGGCTGAAGGGACAACTGTTATTGAAAATGCTGCTAGGGAACCAGAGATTGTTGATCTAGCTGTCTTGCTCAATAAAATGGGGGCTAAGATCCGTGGTGCAGGGACTGAGACCTTAACCATTCTTGGAGTCAAAGAATTAATAGGAACCAAACATAGTGTCGTTCAGGATCGAATTGAAGCGGGAACATTTATGGTTGCTGCTGCTATGACAGGCGGTGATGTTCTGATTCAGGATGCGATTTGGGAACACAATCGTCCTTTGCTAGCTAAGCTACAGGAAATGGGTGTATCAGTAACTGAAGAAGAAGAGGGAATCCGGATTCAATCAGATTTATCTCGCTTAAAAGCCGTAAGTGTTAAAACCCTGCCTCACCCAGGTTTTCCAACGGATATGCAGGCTCAGTTTACTGCCTTGATGACGGTAGTTCGTGGCGAATCAACTATGATTGAGACAGTCTTTGAAAATCGCTTCCAACATTTAGAAGAGATGCGTCGTATGGGCTTGCACTCTGAAATTATGCGGGATACAGCAAGAATTGTTGGAGGGCAGAAGCTTCAAGGAGCAGAGGTCATGTCTACTGACTTGAGAGCTAGTGCGGCCTTGATTTGACGGGCCTTATTGCTAGTGGAGAAACCAAGGTTAGCAAATTAGAGCATTTAGATCGTGGTTACTATCTTTTCCATGAGAAATTGGCTGCTCTAGGAGCCAACATCAAGCGTGTGAAGGAAGATGACGATGAATGATGAGTTGAAATATGTAGCGAAACAAGTTGGGATTGTTTTCTTAGTGATTTTATTGGGGCTCCTTGTCTTTGCTATTGGTTTAGTTATTGGTTATGGTGTGATTGGTGGTGGCGATAATCCTTGGTCCATCTTATCACCTGATAAATGGCAGAGCATTATTAATAAGTTTACAGGTAAATAAGGAGTATAGGGCAGTTTGTCCGCTCCTATTTTTATGAGGAAAAAATGAAGAAGAAACAAGAAGAGAAACTTTTTCAAAGCATAGTAGGACTGATTCTGGCACTTGTTCTGATAGCTGGTGCTAATTATTTCTCAAACCATCAGAATCAGGATAAGATAAAGTCTAATCCACAGGTTCAAAGAACAGGAAGAAGGGATATCTCAACTCCCGAGCAAGCACTATCTCAGAGTGTATTGACTGATTCTGTTCGCAAGCAATTAAAAGGCAACATAGAATGGAATCAGGCAGGTGCATTTATTATTAATGGCAACAAGACAGACCTAAATGCTGATATTGCCAGTCAGCCTTATGCACAAAACCAGACAAAGTCAGTTCAGGGACAGTTAGTACCAATAATTGGGAATGCACTGCTTTCTAAACAGACTAGACAATACAAAAATCGAGAAGAAACAGGAAACGGGACGACAAGTTGGGTTCCTGCCGGCTGGCATCAAGTGAGAAATCTTAGTGGAGATTTTAATCATGCTGTTGACCGAGGGCATTTATTAGCTTATTCTTTAGTCGGAGGCTTAAAGAACTTCGATGCTTCTACAAGTAACCCAGAGAATATCGCTGTCCAAACAGCTTGGGCAAATCAGGCAAACAGTCCTTCATCTACTGGGCAAAATTTATGAAAGCTTGATTCGGAAGGCTTTGGATAAAAAGAAGCGAGTTCGTTATCGGGTAACCTTGATTTATGCTAATCCTGATGACTTGATAGCAGTAGGCTCTCATTTGGAAGCAAAGTCCAGCGACGGGAGCCTCGAGTTTAATGTCTTCGTTCCGAATATTCAAACCGGGATTCGTATCAACTATAGAACTGGAGAAGTAACAGTAGAGTAGTTATACTTTAAGACAGAAAAAGCACCAATTTTACCCTACCCTAGTCTTTAGATTATTTCTATCTAAATCTTAGGGGGAAGTAAATCTGGTGCTTTTTATCATCTTTCTAAAATTAGAAGAGAGGAAGAAATGTATAAGCTATCTACTTTGATATGAATTAAAAGTGTTTCTCAATATAGTTCCTTGATTAGATTAAAGTTTTCAAGAAAGATAGTTAACTAGTTGTTTCTATATTCCAGTTTTGAACTAACCATTTTATAAAGGAATCATATCTTGATTGAAGAGCATCATGATGTCCATAAGAATCAAAGACAGAGTAAGTGTCAGTTATCTGATTTTGAATGACACTGTGGACCAGTTTGGCATAGAACGGTGCTTTAGCCAAGCGATTAGAATGATGAGCACCTTCTGTCTTTCCATTCTGCAAATAAACCAGACAGTCCTTGTTTTTCAAGTCCTGTGTCTGGCAATAGTCGGTAAAATCTGGATACCAAAAGGAACCGCAGATAGAAAAGACACAGGGAACTTCGCAGACACTATAGAGACTATAAACAGCCGCTAGTCCACCGAGAGAGTAGCCACCATAGGCAATTCTCTTATCATCCAGTAGGTAGTGCTGTCTGATTTCTTTTAATATACCGCTGAAGAGCTTTTGATGGTAACTATCTGCTTTGCCACCAAAATCAGGATTGCCAGGCTTTAGAGCATTGGCTTTCCAGGGTGTAAAATCGTCCAGCCTGTTGTTTGATATCAGTCCAATCAAGATTACCGATGGAGAAAGCTTGCTCAGGTAGTTTATCTGGCCATCATTTAGCAAGATTGCTGGATAAGGTCGTGATCCGTCATAATCTTGGGGCAGAGTAATATTGACAGTGATACCCTCCCAGACAAAGGTCTTATTTATTGACAAAGTCATTGATTTCTCAAGAGAGTCGATTACAGCAGGACCATAATCCATGAATTCATCATAGGAGATGGTCATGATTTTCTGATTCTTGACCGCTGGGACATCTTCCAGAACTGGATTGGCTTTCATTAGATCAACTGCTTGCTCATCCATGGACTTGTTGCGGTCGCTGGTTACGTAGATGATGACTTCTGGATCCATAGAGACCAGATTTTCCAAGGTTAGGTCAGAGGTTCCAGTCGCTACATTGGTATAGCCGAGCTGGTTAAGCAGGCTCTCCTGCAGGGCAGATTTATAGGCACCGAAAGTCTCATCGTTGTAGGCACACATGATGAGCGCTTTTTTCTTTTCGCCTTGGCTAGCCTTATTAGCTTTCTTGACACTATCAATTCTTGCCTGCAGCTGGTCAGCATACTGATTGGCCTTGTCTTGGACATTAAAGATGGTTCCTATATTTTTAACATCTTCAACGATATTGCCTAGGTCTTGCTTGATATTAGATAGGGAAGCCTTCTGTGTATAGACGGGGATTTTGTTTTCATTCCAGGCACTGATTGTCCCCAGAGACTTCTCAGAAAACATCATGTTTCGACCAAGAAGAGCGTCTGGCTCATAGGATAGCACAGTTTCCTGTGATACGGTTTTCTTGTCGCCGACCTGCGGAATGGTGGCAATATCAGCCTTGTATTTATCTGTGACATCATTGTCTGGATTGAGCATACCAGCAATCTTGTCTTTCAAGCCTAGTTCAATCAAGATTTCGGTCGTTGAAAGGTTATTGGTGATGACCTTTTCCGGTGCCTTTTCAAAGACCTGATCAATCTCTTTTCCTTCGGCATCGTAGGTTTTGATTGTCACTGGATATTTTGTCTCTGCTGTGTTCTTTTTCGCGCTTTGTGTTTTTGAGGAAGATTGCGAAATTGAGCTTTCTTTCGTACTTTCCTTAGATGAGGAATTGCAGGCTGCCATTGTCAGTGCAGCAGTTGCAACGAGTAAGATACTGAGTGTTTTTTTCATATACATTTCCTTTCATGTGTTGTGAATATAGCTAGATTAGGCTAAGGTTTTCAAAAAGTGGCTACCCAAAAGTTTCCATTAATTATAAGAAAGTCACATTGGAAACAATTTTTTCTTCAACTATTCATCTCTGAAAATAGTTTCTTAGAGATACTGAATCATTGCTTGTTGATCGCTGGTCCAAGCGACCTTGCTTTGAACACCAAAAATGACTTGCAGTGATTCTTGACAGATTACTTCTTCAGGGATGCCTTGGTATAGGATTTCACCTCCTTTCATAAGATACAAATAATCTGAGTAGCGACAAGCTAATTGAATATCGTGTAGAACAGCCAATACGTTGATATCTAAGTCTTTAACAATACTTAGAATATCCAGCTGATATCTAATATCCAGATGATTAGTTGGTTCATCTAACAGGAGCAGACTTGGTTGCTGGGCTAGAGCTCTAGCCAACAAGACTCTTTGCTTTTCTCCTCCAGATAGGGAGGAGTAGGAGCGTTTGGCTTTGTCAGCCATGTCTACTTTAAGTAAAGATTGGTGAACCAAGTCATAATCTTCTTCTTGTTCTCTCTGTAAAAAAGATAGGTGGGGGATTCGCCCCAGTAAAACGATTTCTTCAACAGTGGTGTCAAATTGCAACTGGTTAAATTGACTGAGAACTGCCATACCTTTTGCGGTTGCTTTTAAACTCAAATTTTTTAATGGACTTCCGTTTAAAAAAATCCTACCACTGTCTGGTTTAATTTGACGATATATAGTCTTCAATAGGGTTGTTTTACCGCAGCCGTTGGGTCCAAGAATAGTGTGGAATTTTCTCCCTTCGACTTTTAGAGAAATGCCATTTAAAATTTTTTTCTGGCCAATTGAATAGTGAATATCTTCGCAAATTAGATCCATCTCAATTAAGCACCTCCTTTCGACTTTAGCAACCATATAGATAAAAAAGGGAGCTCCTACTAAAGCGGTAAAAATACCAATCGGAAGTTCAGAGTTTTTTATTAAAATCCGGGAAAAAACATCGGCCCAAAGAACAAAGAGGGCTCCAAGAAGGCTGGCTATGGGTAAGATTTCTTTATAATTGCTTCCTATTAGGGCTCTGGCTAAATGAGGAGTGATCAATCCTACAAAACCAATAATTCCACAAGACGCTACTAGCATAGCAGTGATAATAGCTACAATAGTTATGTAAATATACCAATAAAAGCGTAAGGGCACACCCAATGTTAAAGCAATTTCTTCCCCCATCGTCATGGCGTTAAAAATTCGATATTGAGACCAAAAGAACAAAAGGGAAAGACTAACAATGAAAGCAGGAAAAGTTAGATTCGACCAAGATGCCCCTGCTAGAGAACCCATAGTCCAAAATTTGATAGTCAAGGCGCTATCAGCATTGGCGCCAAGAGAAATGATAAAATTAGCAAAGGCAATAAAGAGGGCGTTAACTACTGTTCCGGATAAAATTAAACTGGACGTTGTTGATTTCCCTTGTATGGTAGCAATAAGCAAAACAGAAATGGTTGCTAGGAGTGCTCCCATAAAAGCAGCAACTCCAGTGAAGGCTTTCAGTCCTAAAATAATACTGAGAGTAGCTCCAAAAGTAGCTCCTGAAGAAATTCCCAGAATATAAGGTTCGGCAATAGGGTTATTGACAGTAGACTGCATCACACACCCGCAGATAGAAAGACCGGATCCCGCAATAATAGCAAGGAGCACTCTTGGAACTCGCATATTCCAAACGATAGCGATACTTGATTTGGATAGATCTCCGGTATCTGAGACCCAGCCTAACTTACTAAATACAATCCGGTAGGTATCTAACAAATTGATTTTAACAGCCCCTAAAGAAACTGATAAAAACAACGAAAAAAGTAAAAATATAATGAGAAATAGTAAGAGAGTAAGATAGAGAAGATAAACTCTACTTTTGACTTTCTTGACGGACATAGATGGCTCCTTAAAACGAAATAATATTAGAATATTCTGATAATTTAATGAAATTATAACATTTTAAAAAAAGAAGGGCAAGGGAGGACCTGATTTGAAAAGTTAATCATTTATACATATAATAATTTCACCAAATGGTTGTCGACTGTTTTTTAGGATTCTTATTTTTTAGAAAAAAAGCCCAAACAATAGAGTTCAGACTTGTAATTAAGGGCAAGAGGATCTAAGAAAGTGTAAAGAATTTCAGTCCAATAACGATTAGAAGCAAAGAAAGGAGTAATCTTTCGTCTGGAAACCAAATCAAGCGATGGGAGTCTCGAGTTTAATACTTTCATACCGAATATTCAAACCGGGATTCGTATTAACTATAGAACTGGAGAAGTAACAGTTGACTAAGTAGATTTCAAATTAGAAAAAAAGCACCGCAATGGGTGCTTTTGGCTATTCTAATCAAAGTAGAGCAAGTCCTTGTTAGTCTCAGTGAAGAGTTCAAATCCGTTTTTAGTGACATACCCACAATCTTCAATGCGGACACCGACCTTGCCAGGAATATAAATACCTGGTTCAACAGAGAAGCACATACCTTCTTCAATAACCATCTCGTTACCTTCCATGATAGACGGAAATTCATGAACATCCATACCGATACCATGACCAAGACGGTGGTTGAAATACTCACCATAACCAGCTTTCGATAACTTGTCGAGCAGCTCGGTCTACTTCATGGGCTGTTACACCTGGTTTGATAAAGTCAAGTGCAGCTTGCTGGGCTTCTAGAGTTAGATGGTAGATATCTTTTTTGAACTGGTCAGGTTGGCCAACAGCAACAGTCCGAGTCATATCACTAGCATAGCCATTAACCATACAGCCTAAGTCAAAGAGTAGGAGGGCATTGTTTTCAATTTTGTTTGCTCCTGGGATACCATGAGGGTTGGCCGCATTATTTCCAGTTAGGACCATGGTTTCAAAGCTCATTTCATATCCTTCTTGCTTGATGGCAAAGTCAATTTGAGCAATGATATCAGTTTCAGTTTTATTCAAAGAAATATTGTCAAAACCAATGTTAACAGCCTTATCGGCATATTGGCCTGCTACAAGCATTTTTTGGATTTCATCAGCAGACTTAATGAGTCGCATCCGTTGAATAAATGGTGTAAGGTTTGTAAAGTCAGCCTGCTCAAAAACAGTTTTCAAACCGTGGTATTTAGTTAAAATTAAGTTGTCAAATTCAACAGCCACAGTTTTAACCCCTTTGACTGGTAGGGAAGCCTTAATTTTGTTCCAAGGGTTTTCAGAATCTACATAACCTACTACAGGAAAAGAAACGGTGCTAGAAGCGCGCTCTACTTCTAAAGCAGGAACAAAGAGTAGAGGTTCTTGATCTGTGAAGACAAAGAGAAACATTTGACGCTCATGAGGGTCGCTATAAAATCCGGTTAAATAATGAATAGTGACTGGATCTGAAATGATTGCAGCGTCTTTTTTCTCGTTTTCAAGAAAATTACGAATTTGATTCAATTTTGTCATAATGAAACCTTCTTTCTATGCCTCTATTTTGGCAAAAAATGACTAAAAAAGCAAGAGTTTTCAAATAAACTCATCAAAATGCTTGAAAGTGTTTCCAAGAAGTGATAAAATGTTCTTGGTAGGAATATGAAAACGTTATTTTCAACTTTAAGAAAGGAAGCAATATGAACACAGACGATACAGTAACTATTTATGATGTCGCCCGTGAAGCAGGGGTTTCTATGGCGACAGTTAGTCGTGTAGTTAATGGAAACAAGAATGTAAAAGAAAACACTCGGAAAAAAGTTTTGGAAGTAATTGATCGCCTTGATTATCGTCCAAATGCAGTAGCTCGCGGTTTGGCTAGCAAGAAGACTACGACAGTTGGAGTTGTGATTCCAAGTATTACAAATAGTTATTTCTCAACACTCGCCAAGGGAATTGATGATATTGCTGAGATGTATAAATACAATATCGTCCTAGCAAACAGCGATGAGGATGATGATAAGGAAGTTTCAGTTGTAAACACTCTCTTTTCGAAACAAGTAGATGGTATTATCTTTATGGGTTACCACCTTACTGAAAAGATTCGTTCAGAATTTTCACGCTCACGCACGCCGGTTGTCTTAGCTGGAACTATTGATGTGGAGCACCAATTGCCAAGTGTTAATATAGATTATAAACAGGCTACAATTGATGCTATCACATTCCTTGCTAAGCGCAATAAAAAAATTGCTTTTGTATGCGGACCTTTAGTTGATGATATCAATGGGAAAGTACGCTTATCCGGTTATAAAACGGCTCTTAAGAGTAAAAAGCTGTCATACAGCGAAGGTCTTGTTTTTGAGTCTAAGTATAGCTATGATGATGGCTATAATTTAGCTGAAAGAGTAATTGCTTCTAAAGCAACGGCTGCTTTTGTTACAGGTGATGAGCTGGCAGCTGGTCTTTTAAACGGACTAGCTGATCGCGGAGTAAAAATTCCAGAGGATTTTGAAATTATCACTAGCGATGATTCACAAATATCTCGCTATACACGTCCAAATTTGTCAACTATCAGCCAGCCTTTATATGATTTAGGTGCTATTAGTATGCGTATGCTGACTAAGATTATGCACAAAGAAGAGTTGGAAGAACGTGAAGTTGTTCTGTCTCATGGTATTTACGAACGGGACTCAACTAGAAAATAAAAGTTAAAGTCGCCATTTGGTGGCTTTTTTTGTATGCAGTTTGAGGCTACTTATTGGCAAGAAAAGCAATAGGATTGAGAGATCCATACCTGCTTTTGCCATTTAAAGTTTAATTTTTTTCTGCTTTCAGGTATAATAGTATTTATGAAAGTTTTATTGTATTTAGAAGGAAAATCAGTTCTAGAAAAATCTGGTATTGGTCGAGCTTTGCAACACCAAATGCATGCCTTGGACTTGGCTGGTATTCCGTATACGACAGATATTTTAGGTGATTATGATGTAGTCCATATTAATACTTATGGACCAAGAAGTTTGCTCCTCTTACATGCCGCCAAGAGACATGGGAAGAAGGTAATCATGCATGGCCATTCTACCAAGGAGGATTTTCAGAATTCTTTTATTGGGTCAAATTTCTTTGCACCTTTATTTGGTAAATATCTTGCACATATGTATCAAAAGGCTGACTTTGTTATTACACCGTCAGAGTATTCTAAAAAGCTTATTGCAGGCTACGGGGTAACGACACCGATTATTGCTGTTTCAAACGGTATAGATCTTGGAAAATACCAAGCAGATCCTAAAAAAGAAAAGGTTTTTAGAGAACATTTTCAAGTTAAGGAAGGCCAAAAGGTTGTTGTCTGCGCAGGTCTCTATTTTAAGCGAAAAGGAATAGAAGACTTTGTTGAAGTGGCTAGAAGGATGCCTGATGTTCGTTTTATCTGGCTAGGTTCGATCAATAAGTGGTTGATCCCTGCTTCAATTCGTAGATTAGTAGAAAAAGATCATCCTTCTAATGTGGAGTTTCCTGGCTATTTTAAGGGAGCAGTTTTTCAAGGAGCTATGTCAGGAAGTGATGCCTTCTTTTTCCCATCCTACGAAGAGACAGAAGGTATTGTGGTCTTGGAAGCCCTAGCTAGCAAGCAACATGTTGTCCTTCGAGATATTCCTGTGTATGAGGGATGGATTAGCGAAGAATCTGCTGAGCTTTGTCATAATGTTGATGAATTTGTTGAGTCACTTCGAAAGGTTCTAGACGGTCAAGTTGATAAACGTGAAGCTGGTTATCGAGTGGCTCAAAGTCGTTCAATTGATGATGTAGCCTATCAGCTAGTAGAAGCCTATCGAAAAGTATTGGAGATGTAATATGCGAGTTGGTCTTTTTACAGATACCTATTTCCCTCAGGTCTCGGGTGTGGCGACGAGTATTCGGACTTTGAAGACGGAACTTGAAAAGCAAGGACATACAGTTTTTATCTTTACGACAACTGATAAAGACGTGAATCGTTATGAGGATTGGCAGATTATTCGGATACCGAGCGTACCCTTTTTTGCCTTTAAAGATCGTCGGGTTGCATACCGAGGTTTTTCTAAGGCTTTAGAGATTGCTCGCCAGTATCAGCTTGATATCATTCACACACAGACTGAATTTTCATTGGGGTTGTTAGGGGTCTGGATTGCTAAGGAATTAAAGATTCCTGTCCTGCATACCTATCATACTCAATATGAAGATTACGTCCGCTATATTGCAAATGGAATGCTGATTCGGCCTAGTATGGTTAAGTATATCGTTCGTGGTTTTTTGAATGATATGGATGGTGTGATTTGTCCTAGTGAGATCGTCTATGATTTGTTGACACGTTATAAGGTTACAACTGAAAAGAGGGTCATTCCTACAGGGATTGATTTGGCTAAGTTTGAACGACCTGAAATCACCAAAAATCATATTGAAGATTTACGAAAGAAATTGGCAATCGATGATTCAGAAACTATGTTGCTCAGTTTGTCTCGAGTTTCCTATGAGAAAAATATTCAAGCAGTTATTGAAGCCTTACCAGATGTCTTAAAAGAAAATGCTGCTGTAAAATTGGTAGTAGCAGGAGATGGGCCTTATTTGGCGGACTTGAAGGAACAGGCTGAGAGTTTAGGTATTACTGATTCTATCATTTTCACGGGTATGATTCCTCCAAATGAAACTGCCCTTTACTATAAGGCGGCTGATTTCTTTATTTCTGCCTCGACTAGTGAGACACAAGGTCTAACATATTTGGAAAGTATTGCTAGTGGTACACCGATTATTGCACATGGCAATCCTTATCTAGATAATGTTGTGACGGATAAAATGTTTGGGACGCTTTATTATGAGGACAATGACCTATCTGGTGCTATTTTAGAAGCAGTTATGACAACGCCTAAAATGGACGAAGAGAGATTGGCAGATAAACTCTATGAAATTTCAGCAGAAAATTTTGGGCGCCGTGTCTATGAATTCTATCTGGATTTAGGGATTTCTAAAGATTTTCAAAATGAAATTAGGCCGGATGAAACAAGAACAAAGCGCTTTGCAAAATCAATGATAAAACTGCCGGGTAAAATTATCCTTCTTCCGGTAAATGGTTCCACTCGGATGATCAAGGCTTCAAGAAAACAAATCAGAAAAATTCGCAAATACCTAGAATAAGTCGACCCTTTGAAAGGTGAAAAGGAGATGAGGGGATGAAAGACTGAAAAAATGAATTTCTTTTCTTACTTCCCCTTGTCTTTTTCTATTTAGTATTTGATATTTTGCCAATATATTTGCCACTTGATTCAATGGTAAGTAAAAACCTTGTGGTTGGAAACATTCTTATCTTTTCACCTCTTGTCACTCTATTAGTATCCTTGCTATATGCAGTAATTTATGGATTTTCATTGCATTTTTCTATTTTAGTTGGCCTTCTATTTTTGCTGACAATTTTTATCTTTGGAGAATGGATTCCTCTCTATCACTTGGTTTATTTTCTTTCTTCACTGGCTGGTAATGGATTAGGCCATTTGTTTTATCATTTGAGAAAGAAAAAAAGCGAAGCTAGAAAAATGTAAAAGTTCTTGCAAATTTTTTCAATCGTGCTATAATGTTTCCTAGAGACATATCACCTGCAGGAAATCTTTTAGAGAGCGCGTGGAGCTGGAAATCGCGTAGAGGATGCAGTTGGGACTACTCTACTGGATTTTATGAAAACATAAAACGGTGGCTACGTTAGAGCCAATCAGAGGTGTCCCTCTTTTTTGAGGAACATAAATGAAGGTGGAACCACGTTGCGACGTCCTTTCGAGGATGTCGCTTTTTGTATGGAGAATAGTTACGACAAAGTTAAAATGAAATTTAGCTAAGAGCTGAATGAGGTAATAGATTTGAAGAAATATTTATCTTGGATGATGACTTGTACCTTCCTTATAGTCTATGTATGGCTAATGAAAACTCTCAGCCTATGGGGTTTAGAGTATATTGTCGTCTTTTCATTTTTTCTACTCATTCCTCTCTTGCCCTTCCTTGCCCCCTTTCTTGGTATCTTAATGTTTTTCAACAACAAGAAACTCATTATAACGGGATATCTTTTAAGTTTGACAGTTGCTATCTATTTGGTCAATGCGATAAAAAGCTATCCGATAAGGATATACATGGAAGGTGAGATGACTGATGAGCAATACTTGTCTTTAATCCTTTCTTTGGTATGCTATCTATTTATTTCTACAGCTTTCTTTTTCTTTAGAATGAGAAAGTTAAACTATCATTTGCTTAGATAATCAATTGATATCATTCATTGTAAATAGCTAGTTTCCCCATTCCTTCAAACCTCAGTTATAAAAATACGATAATTTTTTAAAGGAGAAAACCATGATTAAGATTACTTTCCCAGATGGCGCTGTTCGTGAATTCGAATCTGGCGTTACAACTTTTGAAATTGCACAAAGCATTAGCAATTCCCTAGCGAAAAAAGCCTTGGCAGGTAAATTCAACGGCAAACTCATCGACACGACTCGTGCTATCACCGAAGATGGTTCCATCGAAATCGTGACACCTGATCACGAAGATGCCCTTCCAATCTTGCGCCATTCAGCTGCTCACTTGTTTGCTCAAGCAGCTCGTCGTCTTTTCCCAGATATTCACTTGGGGGTTGGTCCAGCTATCGAAGATGGTTTCTACTACGATACGGACAACACAGCTGGTCAAATCTCTAACGAAGACCTTCCTCGTATCGAAGAAGAAATGAAGAAGATCGTCAAGGAAACTTCCCATCTATTCGCGAGGAAGTTACCAAAGACGAGGCACGTGAAATCTTTAAGAACGACCCTTACAAGTTGGAATTGATCGAAGAACACTCTGAAGACGAAGGTGGTTTGACTATCTACCGTCAGGGTGAATACGTGGACCTCTGCCGTGGACCTCACGTCCCATCAACTGGTCGCATCCAAATCTTCCACCTTCTCCATGTAGCAGGTGCTTACTGGCGTGGAAATAGCGACAACGCTATGATGCAACGGATCTATGGTACAGCTTGGTTTGACAAGAAAGACTTGAAGAACTACCTTCAAATGCGTGAAGAAGCCAAAGAACGTGACCACCGTAAACTTGGTAAAGAACTTGACCTCTTCATGATTTCACAAGAGGTTGGACAAGGTCTGCCATTCTGGTTGCCAAACGGTGCGACTATCCGTCGTGAATTGGAACGCTACATTGTCGACAAGGAAATCGCTGCAGGCTACCAACATGTTTACACTCCACCACTTGCATCAGTAGAGCTTTATAAAACTTCTGGTCACTGGGATCACTACCGTGAAGATATGTTCCCAACTATGGACATGGGAGACGGTGAAGAGTTTGTCCTTCGTCCAATGAACTGCCCACACCACATCCAAGTCTTCAAACACCATGTTCATTCTTACCGTGAATTGCCAATCCGTATCGCTGAAATCGGTATGATGCACCGCTACGAGAAATCTGGTGCCCTCACTGGTCTTCAACGTGTGCGTGAAATGTCTCTTAATGACGGTCACCTCTTTGTTACTCCTGAACAAATCCAAGAAGAATTCCAACGTGCCCTTCAGTTGATTATCGATGTTTACGAAGACTTCAACTTGACTGAGTACCGCTTCCGTCTCTCTCTTCGTGACCCTCAAGATACTCACAAGTACTTTGACAACGATGAAATGTGGGAAAATGCCCAAACCATGCTTCGTGCAGCCCTTGATGAAATGGGTGTTGACTACTTTGAAGCTGAAGGTGAAGCAGCCTTCTATGGACCAAAACTCGATATCCAAGTTAAGACGGCCCTTGGAAAAGAAGAGACCCTTTCGACTATCCAACTCGACTTTTTGCTTCCAGAACGCTTTGACCTCAAATACATCGGAGCTGATGGTGAAGAGCACCGTCCAGTTATGATCCACCGTGGGGTTATCTCAACTATGGAACGCTTCACAGCTATCTTGATTGAGAACTACAAGGGTGCATTCCCAACATGGCTTGCACCACATCAAGTGACCCTCATCCCCGTTTCTAACGAAAAACACGTGGACTACGCATGGGAAGTGGCTAAGAAACTCCGTGACCGCGGTGTCCGTGCAGACGTAGATGAGCGCAATGAAAAAATGCAGTTCAAGATTCGTGCTTCACAAACCAGCAAGATCCCTTACCAATTGATCGTTGGGGACAAGGAAATGGAAGATGGAACTGTCAACGTTCGTCGCTACGGACAAAAAGAAACACATACGGTAGTGGTAGACGAATTTGTTGAAGCTATCCTAGCTGATATCGCTAACAAATCACGCGTCGAAAAATAATGATCAAGAACTCGCTTTGCGGGTTCTTTTTGTAATCTCATTTTTTGACAGTTTATTTTTAGATTTTTTATGAGCTAATTTTTTTACAGCATTGTCACGAATGTCTTTAAATTGTAAGATAAAGAATAGTATTTTTAATTGGGGAAATTAGTCTATTTTAAGAAAGTTTGTTATAATAAAAGAGACAGAAAAAAAGGTGAAAGATATGAAGAAAATATTAGTTGTAGATGACGAAAAACCAATTTCAGATATTATAAAATTTAATATGGTAAAAGAGGGCTATGAAGTTGTTACGGCTTTTGATGGTCGTGAAGCTCTTGAGATGTTTGAAGCTGAAAATCCTGATATTTTGATTTTGGATTTGATGTTGCCAGAATTGGACGGGCTAGAAGTAGCACGCACCATTCGGAAGACCAGTAATGTTCCAATTATTGTCCTATCGGCTAAAGATAGTGAGTTTGATAAAGTTATCGGCCTTGAGATCGGAGCAGACGACTATGTGACTAAGCCTTTCTCTAACCGTGAGCTCCAAGCTCGCGTCAAGGCTATTTTGCGACGTTCAGAATTTGCTGTAGATACCCAAGAAAATGAAAAGGGCTCAAATGAGTTGACAGTGGGTGAATTGCAAATTTTACCCGATGCTTTTGTTGCCAAGAAACATGGTGAAGAGCTAGAATTAACCCATCGTGAGTTTGAATTACTCTACCATTTGGCTAGTCATGTTGGTCAAGTAATGACACGCGAACACCTACTAGAGACAGTTTGGGGTTATGATTATTTTGGTGATGTACGCACTGTTGATGTGACGATTCGCCGTCTACGTGAAAAGATTGAAGATACGCCAAGCCGACCAGAGTATATTTTAACTCGTCGTGGTGTTGGCTATTATATGAGAAACAATGATTGAAAATATTAGACAATTTGTGTTTTCTGTAGATTTTGTTTTTGTTTTAATTGTTTTAGGTTTTATTTTGGTTGTTGCCCTGCTCTTTTTAGAGAATCGAAGGGATAATCGCCAACTTCGTCTGCTCAATCAAAAGATCAAAGATTTAATCGCAGGAGACTATTCCGAGGTTCTGGATATGCAAGGCAGTCCAGAAATTACGGATATGACCAATAGTATAAATGATTTGTCTGAGGTGACTAGATTAACACAAGAAAATCTGGAGCAAGAAACCAAACGTTTGACTAGTATCCTGTCCTACATGACGGATGGGGTTTTGGCAACCAACCGTAGGGGTCAGATTATCATGATTAATGATATGGCTTCTAAGCAATTAGGTGTTGATCCAGAGGAAGTCCAAAATACAAGTATTTTAGACTTGTTAGATATTGCGGATGAATATGATCTGCGAGATTTAATTACCAAGATGCCGGAATTGACGATTGATTCGCAGGATGAAAATGGAGAATATTTAAGTCTGCGTGTTCGTTTTGCCTTGGTTCGTAGGGAATCTGGTTTTATCTCTGGTTTGGTAGCTGTTCTGCACGATACGACGGAACAGGAAAAAGAGGAACGGGAACGTCGACTTTTTGTATCAAATGTTAGTCATGAGCTCCGGACCCCTTTGACAAGTGTTAAGTCTTACTTAGAAGCTTTGGATGAAGGCGCTCTTTCTGAGCCAGTTGCTCCTGAATTTGTTAAGGTTTCTCTTACTGAAACGAACCGAATGATGCGGATGGTTTCTGATTTGCTTAGCTTATCAAGGATTGATAATGATAGTAGTCATTTGGATGTAGAATTAACTAATTTTACAGCTTTTATCACTTTTATTTTGAATCGTTTTGATAAGATTAAAAGTCAGGATGAAACCAAAAAAATATGAGATTGTACGAGATTATCCAATCACGCCTATTTGGGTTGAAATTGATACTGATAAAATGACGCAGGTCATTGATAACATCATGAATAATGCTATCAAGTATTCTCCAGATGGTGGAAAGATTACCGTAGGGATGAAAACGACGGAAGATCAGCTGATTATTTCAATTTCTGATGAAGGATTGGGAATTCCCAAAAAAAGACTTGCCTAAGATCTTTGACCGTTTTTTTATCGAGTGGATAAGGCTCGAAGCCGTGCGCAAGGTGGAACGGGCTTAGGACTTGCGATTGCAAAAGAAATCATCAAGCAGCACCATGGCTTTATCTGGGCCAAGAGTGAGTATGAAGTCGGATCAACTTTTACAATTGTCCTGCCGTATGATAAGGATGCTGTTTTGGATGATGGCTGGGAAAGTGAAGAAGTAGAAAGTAAAGATGACTAAGGAAGGTTTTAAGTATAGCATTTTAGCATCTGGATCTAGTGGTAATTGTTTTTATTTAGAAACAGCCCAAAAGAAGATTTTGGTGGATGCGGGACTATCTGGTAAAAAAATCACTAGTCTCCTAAGTGAAATTAATCGTAAACCAGAAGATTTAGATGCTATTTTAGTAACTCATGAACATAAGGATCACATTCATGGTGTCGGTGTTTTAGCCCGCAAGTATAATTTAGATATCTATGCTAATGAAGATACTTGGAAAGCTATGGATAGTGCCTTAGGAAAAATTGATATCAGCCAAAAGCATATTTTTGAAATGGGTAAGGTTATGACTTTTGGTGATATAGATATTGAAAGTTTTGGTGTTAGCCATGATGCGGCGGCACCACAATTTTATCGGTTTATGAAAGACGATAAAAGCTTTGTCATGCTGACGGATACGGGCTATGTGAGTGACCGTATGGCTGGAGTGGTTGAAAATGCTGATGGTTACTTGATTGAGAGTAATCATGATGTAGAAATTTTGCGTAGTGGAGCTTACCCTTGGAGTCTTAAGCAACGTATTTTATCCGATAAAGGTCACTTATCTAATGAAGATGGTGCTGATACGATGATTCGAACCTTGGGGAACCGTACCAAAAAGATTTATCTAGGTCACTTGAGTAAGGAGAATAATATCAAGGAGCTGGCTCATATGACTATGGTTAATCAGCTGGCTCAAGCTGACTTGGCAGTCAATCATGACTTTCAAGTTTTGGATACTTCGCCAGATACAGCTACGCCTCTGACATCAATTTAATCATGTTGAAAATAAAAAATAACCAGGAGATTTTATGCGTCCCATTTATTTTCTTGTTGGACTAGTGTCCTTGGGGCTGGGAGTTGTTGGAATTCTTCTTCCAATCTTGCCTACAACGCCTTTTTGCTCTTGTCCATAGCTTGCTTCTCTCGGAGTTCCAAACGTTTTGAAAATTGGCTCTATCATACCAAAATGTATCAGATTTATGTAGCGGATTTTCGGGAGACAGGTTCAATAGCTAAGGAGCGTAAGAAAAAGATTATCGTATCTATCTACATTTTGATGGGAATTTCTATCTTTTTTGCTCCTCTTCTACTTGTAAAGATTGGTCTATTTGCTCTGACAATTTTTATCACCTACTACTTATTTAAGGTCATTCCTGATAAGTAAGAACAATAGAAAAGACAATTGTTATAATTGTCTTTTTTCCTTTGTCTAAAGCAAGAAAAAGAGGGCAGGAAAATTTAATTTTTGGTATAATAGTAACTGTGCAGTCTTCTTTCTAATAGAAGATTTAAACAGCAGTAGAACTTACTTTTACAGTTTGTTAAGAGTGTCTTTCTACTCTACTTTGCTATAAAGATAGAAAGGATTGGACTTGTGTTTATCAGTTTGAACACAGGTAGAGGTTTATGAAAAAATTAGAAAACCTTTTGTTTGATCGATTTGGCTTGGTTTTTAAGGATGTTTCATTGCTAGAAACAGCTTTTACTCATACAAGCTATGCCAATGAACACCGCCTCTTAAAAATTTCACACAATGAACGCCTGGAATTTTTAGGAGACGCTGTTCTGCAATTAATTATCTCTGAGTATTTATTTGAAAAATACCCCAAGAGACCTGAAGGAGATTTGACTAAGCTTCGTTCAACGATTGTTCGTGAGGAAAGTTTGGCGGGTTTTAGTCGTGATTGTCAGTTTGATCTCTTCATCAAGCTGGGTAAGGGAGAAGAAAAATCTGGGGGCCGTGAGCGCGAAACGATTTTAGGTGACTTGTTTGAAGCTTTCTTAGGAGCTTTGTTACTTGATAAAGGCTTGGAAATTGTGAAGGACTTTATTTATCAAGTCATGATTCCTAAGGTGGAGGCAGGTGATTTTGAGCAGGTGACAGACTATAAGACAAAATTGCAAGAGTTACTTCAGTCTAATGGAGATGTAGAGATTCTTTATCAAGTCGTGTCTGAATCAGGCCCAGCTCATGCCAAATTTTGAGGTTAGCGTTTCAGTTGATGGTCGTTTAGTAGGAAAAGGCCAAGGGCGTTCTAAAAAGCTGGCAGAACAAGAGGCTGCTAAGAATGCCTTTGAAAAGGAAAATCATTCATGTATTTAAAAGAAATTGAAATCCAGGGTTTTAAATCTTTTGCGGATAAAACTAAGGTAGTTTTTGACCAAGGGGTAACAGCGGTTGTCGGCCCCAACGGTTCAGGTAAGTCCAATATTACAGAAAGTCTGCGCTGGGCTTTGGGAGAATCCAGTGTTAAGAGTTTACGTGGTGGTAAGATGCCCGATGTTATTTTTGCCGGGACAGAAACACGCAAGCCCCTTAATTATGCGTCTGTAGTAGTGGTTCTTGATAATAGCGACAAATTTATCAAGAATGCAGCTAAGGAGATTAGAGTAGAGCGTCATATTTATCGCAGTGGTGATAGTGAGTACAAGATAGATGGTAAAAAGGTTCGTTTGCGTGATGTTCATGATCTCTTTATGGACACAGGGCTTGGACGGGACTCCTTCTCTATTATTTCCCAAGGTAAGGTAGAAGAGATCTTTAACAGTAAGCCAGAGGAGAGGCGTGCTATTTTGAAGAGGCTGCGGGAGTACTGAAATATAAGACGCGTCGTAAGGAAACTGAGAGTAAATTGGCTCAAACCCAAGACAATTTGGATCGCTTGGAAGATATTATTTACGAATTGGATGGGCAAATCAAACCTTTAGAGAAGCAAGCACAAACTGCTAAACGCTTTTTGGAGTTAGATCAGGAAAGGCGAGAACTTTACCTAGATGTCTTGGTTGCTCAAATGACAGCTAATAAGGAAAAGTTGAACCAGGCAGAGGAGAATTTGGCCAAGATTCAGGAAGAGCTGTCCGCCTATTATAGCAAACGCGATGAATTGGAACTGGAGAACCAAACTCTCAAATCTAAGCGCCATGAGCTTAATCAGACCTTGGCAGCTGACCAAGCTAAGCTACTGGAATTAACTCGTCTGATCAGTGACTTGGAGCGACAAATTGACCTTTCTAAGCTTGAATCGAGTCAGGCGGCTACTAGCCGTAAGGAAAATGAAGCTCGTATGGCTGTATTAGCAGAGAAGTTGGAGCAAACGGAGAAAGATTGTCAGGCTAAGTCTGAAAATCTGAGTCTTATTTCAGAAATTGGATAAGAATCAGCAGGAAATGGCTGAGCTAGAAAAAGAGATTGCCGATTTTTCTGAGGATCCTGATCAATTGATTGAGCATTTACGTGATCAATACGTCAAACTCATGAAAGAAGAGGCAGATTTATCCAATGATTTGACTGCTCTGGAAAGCCGTCAGGCTAATGAGTTGAAACTAAATGAGAGCAAAAAGGCTGATTTTGAAAAAATTAAAAGGGACTTGTTAGAAAGCCAAAATGCTGAAACAGCCCATATAGAAGAGTTGGAAACAGCTCGGAAGAATCTAACAGACTTGTTGAATGCTTACCAGGCGCAGGTGGAAAAAGTACAAGAACTGCAGACAAGTTACCAAAATCAGCAGAAAACTATGTTTGATTTGTTGGACGATTTGAAAAATAAGAAGGCTCGTTCTGCGAGTTTGGAAGCTATTCTTAAAAATCATAGTAATTTCTATGCTGGTGTAAAAAGTGTCCTGCAGGAGTCAGAACGCTTAGGTGGGATTGTTGGTGCTGTTAGTGAAAAATTAAGTTTTGATCCGCATTATCAGACAGCTCTTGAGATTGCTTTAGGAGCTAGCAGTCAAATATCATTGTCGAAGATGAAGCAGCTGCTACAAGAGCAATTGATTTCTTGAAGAAGAATCGAGCTGGTCGGGCAACTTTCTTACCACTGACAACGATTAAACCGCGTCAGCTAGCTGATCATCATAGGACAAGCATTGAGTCTAGTAAAGGGTTCCTTGGTCTTGCTTCTTCACTTGTCACTTATGAAGCCAGCTTAGATACCATTTTCCAAAACCTGCTGGGAACAACAGCCATTTTTGATACGGTAGACAATGCTCGTGCAGCGGCCCGTCAGGTTCGTTACCAAGTCAGAATAGTCACTCTAGACGGGACAGAACTGCGAACAGGTGGTTCTTACGCTGGTGGAGCAAATAAAAACAACAACACGATCTTTATCAAACCGGAATTGGATGCTCTTTTGTCTGATATAAAGGAAAAAGATCTCCAATTGAAGGAAAAAGAAGAGGCTGTCCAAGTCCTACATAATCAGTTGAGTCAAGCTAAGCATGTCTTAGATCAAATCAAGGAAGATGGCGAAAGCGCCCGCTTGGCAGAACAAAAAGCTAGTTTAGCTTATGAGCAAATTGCAAAGCAAGTGGAAGAGCTGACGAATCTGAAAGATATGCAAGAGCAAGAATTGGCAAGGTTGTCTGGATTTGATATTTCTGGCGAACAAGCAAAATTAAAGGCTCGTTTAGCTGAAATTGAACAGGCAAAATTGGATGTGACACAGGAAATTGAGCAGGTTAAATCGAATAAAGATGCTGTTCAAGAACGCTTTGATAAACTTTCCAATAAATTGTCAGACTTGAAACTATCTCGGACTGAGCTGACCTCTCTCCAACGTTTTGAGAAAAATGATTTGGAGCGTCTGGAAGACGAGAAAGCTACTCTCATCAAAGAACAGTCTACTCTAGAACTCTTAATGGAACAAAAAGAATCCAGTCTCCAAAAGGTGGACATTGCAGTTCTAGAAGATCAGTTAAAGACTGCTAATCAGGAAAAGACAGACTTAAACCAAGGACTGATTCGCCTGAAATTTGAATTGGAAGATTTGGAAGGTCAGTCTGAAGACATCCTCAGTCATTTAGATCAGGCACGTAAGCAAAATGAAGAATTGATACGTAATCAGGCCAAGGCTGAGGCTGAAAAAGAAAAGATTACTGATGTTTTGCGTCGTCTCTTAACCAGTCTGACGGAAGAATATCAAATGAGCTTTGACGAAGCCAATCAGAAGGCTCGTCCTCTCGAAAACTTAGCAGTATCTGAAGGGCAAGTCAAAGACTTGGAACGATCTATACGTGCGCTCGGTCCAGTAAACCTGGATGCTGTTGAACAATTTGATGAAGTGAAAAATCGTTTGGACTTCCTCAATACACAACGAAATGATGTCTTGTCCGCTAAGAATCTGCTCTTGACAACCATTGAAGAGATGAACGATGAAGTCAAGGAACGTTTCAAGTCAACCTTTGAGGCTATTCGTGAAAGCTTTAAAATGACCTTCAAACAAATGTTTGGTGGAGGATCTGCAGACTTAATTTTAACAGAAGGCGATCTTTTGACAGCTGGAGTTGAAATTTCGGTGCAGCCACCTGGCAAGAAAATCCAGTCCCTCAATCTCATGAGTGGTGGGGAAAAGGCCTTGTCAGCTCTCGCTTTGCTCTTCTCCATTATTCGAGTGAAGACCATTCCTTTTGTTATTTTGGACGAAGTTGAAGCGGCCTTGGATGAAGCCAATGTTAAACGTTTTGGAGACTACCTCAACCGCTTTGACAAGGAGAGTCAGTTTATCGTTGTTACCCACCGAAAAGGAACCATGTCAGCAGCTGACTCTATTTATGGAGTGACCATGCAGGAGTCCGGTGTGTCGAAGATTGTTTCGGTGAAATTAAAAGATTTAGAAGGTATGTAAAATGGATATTAAACTAGTCGCAACCGATATGGACGGTACCTTTAGATGGTCAAGGACAATTTGACATGGAGCGTCTGAAAAGTCTTTTAGTCAAATTTAAAGAGAAAGGTCTCTATTTTGCGGTAGCCAGTGGTCGAGGGATTCTGTCTCTGGAGAAGCTGTTTGCTGAAGTTCGTAATGAGATTATTTTCATCGCCGAAAATGGCAGTCTGGTTGAATTTCATGGACAGGATTTATATGAGGCTACGATGAGCCGAGATTTTTACCTTGATACTTTTGAAAAGTTAAAGGAGTCACCATATGTAAATACTGGTAAGCTCTTGCTAACAGGTAAAAAAGCTTGCTATGTTTTAGACAGTGTAGATCCGACCTATCTACATTTTTCAGCTCACTACAATGAAAATATTGTAAAGGTGGCTAGTTTAGCTGATATTGATGATGAAATTTTCAAATTCACGACTAATTTCACACCTGAAACTATAGCTGAAGGAGAAGCTTGGGTCAATGAAAATGTTCCTGGAGTCAAAGCGATGACAACGGGTTATGAATCCATTGATATTGTTCTTGATTATGTGGATAAGGGGGTTGCGATTGTCGAATTAGCCAAGAAACTTGGTTTAGAAATGGGCCAAGTCATGGCTTTTGGCGACAATCTTAATGACCTTCATATGATGCAGGTTGTTGGTCATCCGATTGCACCAGAGAATGCCCGTCCAGAGATTTTAGAGTTAGCAACTGAGGTAATTGGCTCTCACAAAGATCAGTCTGTAATTGCCTATATGGAGAAATTAGTATGACAGCTATTAAACTAATTGCGCTTGATTTAGATGGAACCCTGTTGACTTCTGACAAGAAAATTTCTCAGAGGAATTTAACGGCTCTAGCAGCAGCCAGGGAAAAGGGAGTAAAAGTTGTATTGACGACAGGCCGACCACTCAAGGCTATGGAGTTTTTGTTAGATGAGCTGGGAACAGCAGGTTTAGAGGATGAATATACCATTACATTTAACGGTGGCTTGGTTCAGCGAAATACTGGTGAAATTATAGATAAAACCGTCTTTTCCCATGCTGATGTGGTTCGTATTTTTGAAGAAACGCAGAAGCTTTCTTTGCCACTCGATGCTATTAGTGAGGGAGTTGTGTATCAGCTGCAGTCAGAACAGAAATCCCTCTATGCCCAAGCCAATCCTTATCTCCAGTTTGAACATGTATCGCTGAACGATTTATCTGAGGGGGTGACCTACAATAAATGTGTCTCAGCCTTTGATCCATCCAGCATTGATAGGGCTTTACCACAGATTTCACGTGAATTATTTGAGCGATATGAAATTTTTAAATCTCGGGATATGCTGTTAGAGTGGTCTCCGAAAAATGTTCATAAAGCAACTGGTTTAGCAAAATTAAGTCAGCATCTTGGTTTAGATGCCAGTCAGATCATGGCTTGTGGAGATGAAGGAAATGACCGTTCCATGATTGAGTGGGCAGGACTTGGTGTGGCCATGGGGAATGCTACGGAAGAAATCAAAGCAGTTGCCAAGGTAATTGCCCCCCCTGACCAACGATGAAGACGCAGTCGCTTGGGCGATTGAAAACTATATTTTATAGAGAAAAGAAGGACAGACCATGGGCTTATTTGACCGCCTTTTTGGCAGAAAAAAAGAAAAAAAAGAAGACATCCGAGAAGAGGAGCCTGTTCAGACGGAAGTTTCTGAAACAGAGGATGCAATAGAAAAACTGGAAAATAAAAATCAGTCTCAAGTAGAAACTGCTGCTGAAGTAAGTTTACAAGAGGAGAGTCAACCTTTTGAAGAAGAGGAAAAGCAGGAATTTTACGAAGAGCTAGAAGAGCGCTTAGCAGAAGATCAGGTCTTAAATGAGGTCATAGAAGACAAGACTCAGAATAGATTCGTGGGGCAAGAAGCGGATGTACTCCAGCAAGAAGAGACTGAAGAGAGCGCAAGCATTGCTGAAAAGTCTGAAGAAGCTCAAATTGACAATTCAAGTGAAGAAGAGCTTGCTGAAGAACCAGTCCCAGTCCAAGAGGAGTCTGAGGAAAAACAATCAGAACTTGGCTCAGAAACACCAGCAATTGAAGATATCAAGTTAGAAAACCAAGGACCTCTAACTGTCGATGAACCAAGTCAGGCTGATGAAGATGCGAAAGACTCAAATCAAGCAGAAACCCAAGCAGAAGCTGTTGAGGAAGAGAAGCAAGATTTACCAGATGAAGCGGAGCAAGGTCTAGATACAAGCGAAGAGGCTGAAGTTACAAAGTCAGACCAGGAAGAAGGTCATACTGAAACTGTTCAAGAAAAGTATGATCGCAGTTTGAAAAAAACTCGGACAGGTTTTGGAGCTAAGCTCAATGCTTTCTTTGCTAATTTCCGTACTGTCGACGAAGAGTTCTTTGAAGATTTGGAAGAGCTGTTGATTACAAGCGACGTTGGTGTGCAAGTGGCCTCTAATTTGGCAGAAGAGCTACGTTATGAGGCTAGATTAGAAAATGCCAAGAAACCTGATGCTTTACGAAAGGTTATCATAGAAAAGCTAGTTGATATCTACGAAAAAGATGGTCGTTACAATGAGAAAATTAATTTCCAAGATGGTTTGACAGTCATGCTTTTTGTCGGTGTCAATGGTGTTGGGAAAACTACATCAATTGGTAAATTAGCTTACAAATATAAACAAGAAGGCAAGAAGGTTATGTTGGTAGCAGCAGACACCTTCCGTGCTGGAGCAGTAGCCCAGTTAGCTGAGTGGGGAAAACGTGTTGATGTACCTGTTGTGACTGGTCCTGAAAAGTGTGATCCAGCCAGTGTTGTTTTTGACGGTATGGAGCGTGCTCAAGCTGAAAATGTCGATATTCTGATGATCGATACTGCTGGTCGCTTGCAAAATAAAGATAATCTCATGGCTGAATTAGAAAAGATTGGCCGGATTATTAAGCGAGTCAATCCAGATGCTCCTCACGAGACTTTCCTAGCTTTAGATGCTTCAACAGGACAAAATGCCCTCGTTCAAGCCAAGGAATTTTCAAAGATTACTCCAGTTACAGGAATTGTTCTAACGAAGATTGATGGAACAGCGCGTGGAGGTGTTGTTCTCGCTATTCGTCAGGAATTGGATATTCCAGTTAAATTGATTGGTTTTGGTGAGAAGATCGATGATATTGGAGAGTTCAATTCAGAGAACTTTATGCGTGGTCTTTTAGAGGGGACTGATATAAACAAAAAAGAAATCCATATTCCTTGGATTTCTTTTTCTATCTTTAATTTTGAGGGTTCCATTGCCACTCAGCTCCAAACTGAGCTAATAATTCTGCTGAAGCAGATGGTCCCATTGTTCCAACTGCATATTCATGAAGTGGCGCTTGATTGTTTCTCCAGAGCTCTTCAATTTGATCAATTAATTTCCAGCTGGCCTTTACTTCTTCCCAGTGACTAAAGTTAGTTGAGTCATTGTTAAGTACATCAAAAATTAATTTTTCGTAAGGTTCAGGTGAAGCTCCAGAAGCAGTCGCATCTGTACGATAATCTAAAGAAATAGGGGATAAACTGAAGAGTTCACCGACTTCTTTACCATTAACACTGAGGGAGAAACCTTCTGTTGGTTGGATATAAATGGTCAGAACATTCGGTGCTAGTTTTTCTCCAAAAATAGAATCCATTTGTTTGAAGACGATGTTAACATGGGTCCCTTTTTCTGTTAGACGTTTACCTGTTCGGAAAAAGAAAGGAACATCACGGAAGCGGTCACTGTCAACAAAGAAGGCACCTGAAACAAAAGTTTCAGTCATAGATTCTGGATTGACATTGGGTTCACTTCTATAAGAAATATATTTCTTGCCATTGACTTTTCCAGACTTGTATTGGCCACGAATGAAATATTTTTTCAAATCTTCTTGGCTAGGTTGTGTCAAACGTTCAAAAACCTTGATTTTCTCTGCACGGATCTCATCTTTTGTAAAGCTGTTGGGCTTATCCATGGCAAGAAGAGACAGCAATTGCAAGGTATGGTTTTGGACCATATCTCTTAGGGCACCAGATTCATCGTAATATCCGCCACGTTCTTCTACACCCAGTTTTTCGGCAAAAGTGATTTGGACATTGTCAATGTGGTCGCGGTTCCAAATATTCTCAAAAAGTGAGTTGGCAAAACGAATAGCAAAGATGCTTTGGATCATTTCCTTGCCTAGGTAATGGTCAATTCGGAAGATTTGCTCTTCATCAAAAGTTGCCAACAAGTCGTTGTTAAGTTGGCTAGCTGTTTTCAAGTCTGTTCCAAAAGGTTTTTCGACGATCAAACGCTCAAAGCCTTTGCCATCGACAATGTTTTCAGATTTGAGATGTTTAGCGATCGTTCCGAAAAACTGCGGAGCCATGGATAGGAAGAAGAGTTTATTGTGTTCTGCTTGATATTCTTCATTGAGTCGGTTTTGAAGCTTGCGTAACTCAATGTAGTGCTCGGTATCCTGCACATCATGACTTTGATAGTAGAAGTGGCTGGCAAATTCCTGTGCTTGCTCAGGACTATCAGCTAAATCGGCGATAGACTCAACGACAACAGATTCAAAGTACTCTTTGCTCCATGGTCTGCGAGCTGTTCCGATAACAGCAAAATGCTTAGAAAGGTTGCCAGACTTATATAATCTAAAAAGTGAGGGATAGAGCTTACGTTTAGCCAAATCTCCACTAGCTCCAAAAATTGTAACAATAACTTTAGATGACATCCTAATATCCTTTTTTTCTAAAATGATGTATCTATTTTATCACAAATGCCTCAAAAATGGTAAATGACGCTACGAATAGAATATAATTTGTCTGAGTTTAAGAAAAGAGTTAGACTACTTGTCTAACTCTTCTAAAATACTCGATAAACATAAGGATTGTCTGGTTTTTCTACCTTTTCAAAACTGGAGACCTTTAGGATAGGCAGACTCTGTCCTAAATTCTTATGGTATTGTACAGCAATCTTTCCTTTAGTATGGATCCAAGTATTGTCTTCAAAATGCTGGGTATTTCCAGTTGTCAAGAGGCCATAGACTCCAGAGTCAGCAATACAGTGGATGATGCCGAAGCGAAAGAGAAATTGACTTTTCTGATCACTCGGGTCATTGTAGACAAAACCGGTAAATTCAAGCGTTTTACCAACAAATTCATCTGGATAATCATAGATAACTTCCATGACTTCCATGTAATTTTCAGTGGTGACCTGAATGGTATCTTTCTTGATATACTTCTTGGCAGCTGCCCGCATTTCTTTTTCATAAGCCCCTTTAGTAAAGTAGGTGCTAGTGTCCGGCTTCAGGTATTGACTTGTAGTACCTTCGTCCTGCTGAACAGCAGTCGAAGTTCCTTCAGCCAGTGGGAAATGAAAACCTTTAGCAGAAACTGTGGTTGAATCCAAGGTAACAGTTGGGAAGAAAATTCCTACAAAAAGCGGAATGATAAGGAGCAGCACGCTACCTAGTTTGGCCCAGAGAGTGCTCAAATGACTGTGGACCTCCATCTTCTTCATCCAGATGATGAGTTGAACCACTGCCTGGATAAAGGATAGAATCATAGACAAATATGCCAGATAGGAATAGTGGAGATTGATGTATTGGTTGAGCTTACCTGTCAGTTGCAGATACATGGTAATCTCAAAGTAACCAACTAGGATTAAAAACCGAATCATAGGATCACCCCCACAAGCCAAGAGTAAAGAAAGACGACGACGGTAACTAGACTGATAAATTGCCAGATAAAGCGTGTCTTAAAGTAGTTTCATCATCAGTAGATTCTTGACATCTAGCATAGGCCCAATGACCAAGAAAGCTAGGACTGGCGATAAGCCGAAGCTAGCAATCAAGGAGCTCCCTATGAAAGCATCAGCTTCGCTACAAAGTGAGAGCAAGAAGGACAGCAGCATGAGCAGAAGAATAGCAACAGCTGGTGTCGAGCTAATTGATGTCAGGATTCTGGTTGGCACATAAACTTGGACTAGGCTAGCAAAGAGACAGCCAAAGACTAAATAGCGACCTGTATCGAAAAATTCGTCAATGGCTTGCACAAAGACCTGAAAAAACTTTTGTCCTTTGCTGAGATGTGAAAAGTCATGCTCATGAACAACCTTGCGGTTTTCTTTTTGAATATTGCTGTCTGCAAAGAAACCTAAAAAGATCCCTAAAACGATAGCCACTACCATAGAACCTAAGGCACGAAGCAGAGCCATTCGGAAGGAATTACCAAAGGCTGAGTAGGTCGCAAAAAGCACGATAGGATTGATAACGGGTGCTGTCACTAGAAAAGGCACAGCAGTGTAACTGGGGACTTTTTTTTCTAAGAAGCGGTTAATAATGGGAACAATTCCGCACTCACAGGAGGGAAAGACAATACCGATCAAGCTTCCAAAGAAAATCCGAGCCCATTTATTTTTGGGTAAGAAGTGATAGACTTTTTCTGGAGTGACGTAAACTTCAATAAAGCCAGAAATAATACTTCCAATCAAAACAAAAGGTAGGGCTTCAATGATGATAGAGAGAAAGATAGCACCAGCCTGTAAAACGCTAGCAGGCAGATTTGAAAAGAGACTCATGATTTTTTAGCCTTTTCTTCTGTTTCTTTTTTCTTTTTATCATCAGGGAATTCTACTTTTTCTAGCTTAGGAAGGGTTGCAAATTCCTCGAACATCTTATCTAAATCATCTGTTCTATTATATTTTACAGCCATAGGGCCACCTCATTTCTAAAATAATAATTCTATTATACTACCAAAAAGAAAAAAATGATATTTTTGAGACATAGGACTTAGTCTCTAATGAGAACTTGGAGCTATAAAAAGAATAATAGAAGTTTGGCTTTCTGAATTTTTAAGATCAATCTTATGGTATAATAGAAACGTTATGGAAAATATAAATATTGAAAAAATTGCTCAGAAATTGGGCCTTAAAGAAAGCCAAGTATCACAGGTACTAGATCTGACCGCTGAAGGAAATACGATTCCTTTTATTGCTCGTTACCGTAAGGAAATGACAGGAAATCTGGATGAGGTCGAGATTAAGGCAATCATTGACTCAGATAAGAGCATGACTGCTTTGGCAGAGCGCAAAGCAACGGTCTTAGCTAAGATTGAGGAGCAGGGCAAGCTAACGGATGCTCTTCGCTCTGAGATTGAGGCTGCTGAAAAGCTGGCTGATGTGGAAGAACTTTATCTGCCCTACAAGGAGAAGCGCCGTACCAAGGCTACGATTGCGCGTGAAGCAGGTCTCTTTCCTTTGGCTCGCCTCATCCTTCAGGATGCGGCTAATCTGCAGGAAGAAGCTGAGAAACTGACTAGTGAAGCCTTTCCGACAGCAGAAGCTGCTCTAGCAGGAGCAGTGGATATTCTGACTGAAGCAATTTCTGAAGACACCAAGTTACGGGCTTGGACCTACCATGAGATGCAGACCAATTCTTTTATCGTATCCAGTCTCAAAGACGGTGATTTGGATGAAAAGCAGGTCTTCCAGATTTATTATGATTTCCGAAAAAGTAGCGACTATGCAAGGCTACCGGACACTGGCCCTTAATCGTGGTGAGAAGCTAGGTATTCTCAAGGTTGGTTTTGAGCACAATCTTGAGAAAATCCTGCGCTTCTTTGAAGTTCGCTTCAAGGTGAAAAACGCCTATACTATCGAAGCTATCCAGCAAGCAGTCAAAAAGAAAATCATTCCAGCCATGGAGCGTCGTATTCGGACCGAGCTGACTGAGACCGCTGAAGATGGTGCGATTCAGCTCTTCTCAGATAATCTCCGTCATCTTCTCCTGATTGCTCCTCTCAAAGGTCGCGTAGTACTGGGCTTTGACCCAGCCTTTCGGACAGGAGCCAAGCTGGCTGTTGTTGATGCGACAGGCAAGATGCTAACGACTCATGTTATCTATCCAGTAGCGCCAGCAAAACCAGCTCAGATTGAAGCTTCTAAGAAAGAGTTGTCGGAGCTGATTGAGCAGTTTGGTGTGGAAATCATTGCCATCGGAAACGGAACGGCCAGCCGAGAAAGCGAAGCCTTTGTAGCAGAAGTTTTGAAATCTCATCCAAATGTCAGCTATGTCATCGTTAATGAAAGCGGAGCATCTGTCTACTCAGCTAGTGAACTAGCTCGTCATGAGTTTCCAGATTTGACTGTTGAAAAGCGCTCAGCTATTTCCATAGCCCGCCGTCTGCAGGATCCTTTGGCAGAGCTGGTTAAGATTGATCCTAAGTCTATCGGGGTTGGTCAGTACCAGCATGATGTCAGCCAGAAGAAGCTGTCTGAAAGTCTGGACTTTGTCGTGGATACCGTGGTTAACCAAGTCGGAGTCAATATCAACACCGCCAGTCCTGCCCTGCTGGCTCATGTAGCTGGTCTTAATAAAACGATTTCAGAAAATATCGTCAAGTATCGGGAAACAGAAGGCTTGATTCGGTCTCGTGAGGCCATCAAGAAAGTGCCACGTCTAGGTGCAAAGGCTTTTGAACAGGCAGCCGGCTTCCTGCGTATTCCTGAAAGTGATAACCTGCTAGATAATACAGGAGTTCACCCAGAGTCTTATCAGGCAGTGGAAGAGCTCTTTAAGCGTCTGGAAATCAGCAGTTTGGATGAAGCAGCCCAAGCCAAATTAAAAGCAGTTCAGACTGCTAGTTTGGCTACTGAGCTGGGCTTGGGCGAAGAAACCCTAAAAGATATTATTGATGATTTGCTCAAGCCTGGCCGAGATTTGCGTGATTCCTTTGACGCGCCAGTTCTGCGGCAGGATGTCTTGGATATCAAGGACCTGCGCATCGGTCAAAAGCTGGAAGGTGTCGTACGGAATGTCGTCGATTTCGGAGCATTTGTGGATATTGGTATCCACGAAGACGGTCTCATCCATATTTCTAAGATCAGTAAAAACTTTGTTAAGCATCCCAGTCAAGTCCTGTCTGTTGGTGATTTGGTCACTGTCTGGGTGGATAAGCTAGATGTGGAGCGAGAGAAGGTCAACCTTTCTCTGATAGCACCAAATGAATCTAAATGAGTATGTCAAGCAGGTTTCGCTTGAAGATTTCGGATGGGAATTCCGCCACCAAGCTTTTTGGAACAAGCGTCTTCGGACGACTGGAGGACGCTTCTTTCCAAAAGACGGCCATCTAGATTTTAATCCAAAAGTCTATGAAGCTTTTGGGCTGGAAACCTTCCGAAAAATTGTCCGCCATGAGCTAGTTCATTATCATCTCTATTATCAAGGCAAGGGGTATCGGCATAAAGATAGTGATTTTAAGGAACTGCTTAAACAGGTAGGAGGCTTGCGCTATACACCCAGTATTTCTAGTCCAGAAGGCAAGTTACATTACCAATGCCAGCAATGTCATGCAGATTTTTATCGACAAAGACAGATTGATACTAAGAGATACCGCTGTGGTCGCTGTAAAGGAAAATTAAGATTACTAAAGCAAGAAAGATAGAAATTCTATCTTTTTTGTTTGTAGTAGCCTAACCTCATTTTTGAAAAAAGAGTGAAAAAGTTGTATAATATAAGGGATATGCAGCGAAAGTTGCAAGACTGTAATTCGACTTGGATTCCAAGGACCGTTAGTAATAAAATATAAATGTATGGAAGGATACAAAATTAATGAGTAAAGTGAAAATCATCGCTTTAGGTGGTGTCAGAGAGAATGGTAAAAATCTCTATATCGCCGAGGTGGATGAATCAATTTTTGTTTTGGACGCAGGTCTAAAATATCCAGAAAATGAGCAGTTAGGTGTCGATGTGGTGATTCCCAACATGGATTACCTCTTTGAAAATAGCGATAGAATTGCAGGTGTCTTCTTGACCCATGGTCACGCGGATGCTATTGGAGCTTTGCCTTATCTTTTAGCTGAAACCAAGGTGCCTGTATTCGGTTCAGAATTGACTATTGAACTGGCTAAACTTTTTGTTAAAAATAATGATGTTGTCAAGAAGTTTAATGACTTCCATGTGATTGATGAAAATACAGAAATTGAGTTTGGAAATGTGGTTGTTTCCTTCTTTAGAACGACTCACTCGATACCAGAGAGCTTGGGTATTGTGATAAAGACTGATGAAGGAAATATTGTTTACACAGGCGATTTCAAGTTCGACCAATCAGCTAGCCAGTCTTATGCGACTGATTTTGGCCGCTTGGCTGAGATTGGACGGGAAGGTGTATTAGCTCTCCTAAGTGATTCTGCCAACGCAGACAGCAATGTTCAAGTAGCAAGTGAGAGTGAAGTGGGCGATGAAATTATGCACACCATTGGCGACTGGGACGGCCGTGTGATTGTGGCTGCAGTAGCCAGCAACCTCTCTCGGATCCAACAGGTTTTCGATGCCGCAGCGGATACTGGACGCCGTGTTGTCTTGACAGGTTTTGATGTGGAAAACATTGTCCGGACAGCCATTCGTTTGAAGAAGCTTTCTTTGGCAGATGAACGTCTCTTGATCAAGCCAAAAGAAATGTCTAAGTTCGAAGACCATGAGCTGATTATCTTGGAGACTGGTCGGATGGGTGAACCTATCAATGGCTTACGCAAAATGTCAATTGGTCGTCACCGCTATGTGGAAATCAAAGAGGGTGACCTAGTTTATATTGTAACGACACCATCTATTGCTAAAGAAGCAGTTGTTGCCCGAGTAGAAAATATGATCTACCAGGCAGGCGGAATCGTGAAATTGATTACCCAGCATTTACGTGTATCTGGTCATGGAAATGCTCGTGATTTGCAATTGTTGCTCAATCTTTTGAAGCCTCAATTCCTTTCCCAATTCAAGGGGAATACCGAGAACTGGACGCCCATGCTAGGGCGGCTATGGAAATTGGCATTTTACCTGAGCGGATTTTCATTCCAAAACGCGGAACCATTATGGAATATGATCGAGGAGATTTTGTTCCAGCAGGCTCAGTGTCAGCAGGAGATGTCCTTATTGATGGAAATGCTATTGGCGATGTTGGCAATATTGTCCTTAGAGACCGCAAGGTCTTATCAGAAGACGGGATCTTTATCGTTGCAATTAGTGTGAATCGTCGGGAGAAAAAAATTATTTCCAAGGCTAAAGTTCATACTCGTGGCTTTATTTATATCAAAAAGAGCCGTGATATTTTGATAGAAAGTGCTGAATTAATTAATAAAACAGTTGAAGACTACCTTGCAAAAGATGAATTTGATTGGAGTGAACTAAAAGGAAACGTTCGCGATGTACTTTCAAAATATCTCTTCGAACAGACCAAACGTCGCCCAGCTATTTTACCAGTAGTGATGGAAGTAAAATAAATGAAAAACAGCCTCTAGGCTGTTTTTAAATCATAGAATAGGAGACTAAGATGGCTTTTCTTGAAATTGAATATAATTCCAAAGTTTTAGAAATGGAAAGACATGTCAATGTTATCTATCCAGATGCCAGTGAGATTGATCCAGACCTAGTAGAAGATAAAGATATTCCAGTTTTATACCTTCTACATGGGATGGGGGGAAATGAAAATTCTTGGCGTAAGAGAACCAATATTGAACGTTTATTGAGACACACAAATCTGATTGTTGTGATGCCCTCAACTGACTTGGCCTGGTATACCAATACAAGCTATGGGCACCGTTATTATGACGCTATAGTTAACGAGTTGCCCGAGGTCTTACAACGTTTCTTTCCAAATATGAGCCGTAAGCGGGAGAAAACTTTTATTGCGGGTCTTTCTATGGGAGGATATGGAGCCTATAAAATTGCTTTGAAAACCAATCGATTTTCTTATGCAGCTTCCTTTTCTGGTGCGCTTGGATTAGGAATTGATGGTTCTAGTCTTGATGATCTTCCTGGTGACAATCGTGCTTACTGGGAAGGGGTCTTTGGCAACTTGGATTCTCCTGATATGAAGCAACACTTTTTAACAAGTATGGTAGCAGAGTCAGACAAGAAAACTAAGTTTTATGCTTGGTGTGGAGAGCAAGATTTTCTCTATAAGGCTAACCAAGTAGCTGTCAAAGAGTTGAAGAAACTTGGCTTAAAACTGGATTACAAACATAGTCCTGGTAAGCATGAATGGTATTATTGGGAAAAGCAACTGGAATATCTCTTAGAGTGGTTGCCGATTGACTATAAGCCAGAAGAGCGTTTGTCATAAAATTAGAGACGAGTAGAAAGTGGGTAGAAGTCGTTGATTTATCTAGTGAAATCCACTTTCTTCTATTTGTATCTTTAGAAAACTTTAAGCAAGGTCTTTTATAATCTGTTTCTATCTAGGAGTGAGAGGAGGCGAGAATGAGATTTCTTTTAAACCTTTTTCGTTTTATATGGCGAATGTTCTGGCGCCTTGTATGGGCAGGAATCGTAGCTTTTATTATCTTAGTGAGCGTTCTCTATTTAACGAATCCTAGTCAAACTGGACTAACAGCTGTAAGACAGGCTGTACAGACAGCGGTTAATCAGTTAGATACTTTTTTAGATCAACAAGGTATTCACACTGGCCTTGGTCAAAATGTTCAGAATCTGGGAGAGCATTTAACTGATGAACATGTAGCGAGTTCGGATGGAGCACGTTGGGAAACTGCTAGAGCGACAGTTTATATTGAGACGGAAAATCCTACTTTTCGAGCAGCTTATCAGGAGGCGATGAAGTCTTGGAATGCAACAGGAGCCTTTACTTTTCAACTTGTAGAGGATAAAAGCCAAGCTAATATCATCGCTACTGAAATGAATGATAGTACTATTACGGCAGCTGGAGAAGCTGAGTCTCAGACAAATGTCTTGACCAAGCGTTTTACTAAAGTAACTGTTCGTTTGAATGCTTATTATCTTTTGAACAGCTACTACGGATATTCTCATGAAAGGATTGTGAACACAGCAGCTCATGAGTTGGGCCATGCCATTGGGCTGGATCATAATGAGTCGGAGTCTGTCATGCAGTCAGCAGGATCTTTCTATAGTATACAGCCAATAGATATCCAAGCTGTTAAGGAATTATACCAAGACTAAAGACAGAAATATTTAAGTTCAGAAGAAATGTTATTCCCCTCTCCTTTTGAAGGAGAGGGGCTTTTCAATTCAAAGACTCGAGCTAAGATCTATTTTTCTTTTATCTAGATCACAGAATTAGGCATCTTTCATTTCTTTCTAAGAAAACTATTTTATCCTTGGAAAAGTTGGATTGGATGGTAGAGGAAAAGCCAGCGAGTTAACAAAAATGTGAGTAGTTATGATAGATTCGTGACGTATTCAGATTTGATTGTCCTTTTAATTTAGAGTTGTGGGATAGAAAAAGAGCTAGTAGCTTTTCTAGTTGGTCGATTTAAGAAGATGAAATACTGATGATAAATCTCTCCTTAGTCTGATACTTTTAGGTTGGGTAATTTTTGTTTAAAATAATACCTATTTTTCCTTGTTAATTGAAAGTATGAGTGCTACAATATAGGCAAAATAGAAGAAAGACAGGTTCTCTGTTCAGGTGAAGAAAATGAAGGAAAGAATAGCTGATATATTTCAAAAAAGTATGGCCATTAAAAGCTTTACTCACACTGCTTTCGAACGGGATATCGAAAATTTTTTGATGAACTATATAGGACAAATCCCTTATTTTCAAACTCATCCAGAACTTTTTGGCTCTTGTCCGATTCCTGAGGATGGTTTGGGGCGTAGTATTAATTGGGCCTTGGTGCGTCGTGATTCGGCTGATACAGTCATACTTTTCCATCATCACGATACAGTGGATACGGAAGACTTTGGTTCGTTGAAAGACTTAGCTTTTGATAATCAGGCACTGAAAGAAAAGCTAAAGGAAGAGTCTATACATCAGGATGTCCTGGCTGATATCGTTTCAGGAGACTGGCAATTTGGTAGAGGTTCCTGTGATATGAAGGCAGCCCTAGCCCTGCAGTTGGGGGTCTTAGAGGAATACTCGTCTGTCTCCACAGGCCAAGCAAACTTGCTTTATTTGTCTGTTGGCGATGAGGAAGCGTATTCTCAAGGGATGAGGGCAGCTGTTGGCTTGCTCTATGATTTAAAAGAGCGCTTTGATCTTAATTACATTCTTGCTATTGATTCGGAACCTTTTGAAAGTACATCTGAATCAGAAAAGGTCCTGCATGTTGGGACAGTTGGGAAATTGATGCCCTTGATCGTGACCCAGGGTTTGCTTTCTCATATGAAAGAACCATTAAAAGGTGTGAATGCGATTTCTCTTTTAGCTAAAATTGTTGAAAAAATAGACTTAAATCCTTTGCTATCTGATGCAGCTTATGGAGAACAGTCCCCCTTACCTTCTTGGTCATTTATGAGAGACCTAAAAGAGCAATATGATGTGTCAACGGTCCTACGTGCAGCTGGATACTTTAGTCTACTGTATCTTGATAAAAGCCCTCAGGACTTGCTAGAACTGATCCGAGGACTGATGCAAGAAGCACTAGACGAATTTTATGATAAGTATACCAAATTGCAGGATCAATATCAGGAAAGCAAATCAATGGCTAAGCCAAGGGTGCTAACCTATCAAGACTTGTTAGAAGAATGCCAAAAGAAGGCTGGTTTTAAAGACTTTATGGAAAGGGTCAATCAAGAAGCTAAAGTAGAATTACAAAAAGGCTTGTCCTATCAAGAAGTTACTCTGTCTAATGTACAAAAAGCTCTTGATTTTTACGATAAAAAAGAAGCCTTGGCTGTACTTGCTGTTGCCCCGCCTTATTACCCAACAATGAATAGCAGACGACTTCAAGAACAAGATCTTGACATGGATCGATTCATTTCTTTCTATCAGAATTATTTAGCAAATAAGGGTAGTTACCAGTTGAAAGTTGAAGAGTTTTTCATGGGCATTTGTGACATGAGTTACTGTGCTTTGGAGAAACCTTTGAGTGACTATCAATCTCTTCTGAACAGTATGGCTGTCTCAAAAGAGGTTTACCCGCTTGATTTGGAAAAAATTGCTGGAATTAATGTGGCTGCTGTAAATTTGGGTCCTTGGGGCAAGGACCTTCATCAGTTGACAGAACGGGTCTATGAGAAAGATATGTTAGATACCATACCAGCTTTCTTTCTCTATCTTTTAGAACACCTTGACGAAGTCAAAAGGAACTAATTCAGCCTTTTTATTGTGTAATAGAGGAAAAAACGAACATTATCGTTACAAGAGAGACAAACAATTTTAAAAGATATATAATAAATATATTATAAATAAGAGCGGAGGAACTCTGATGATTGAATTGAAAAATGTAACTAAGGATTACGATGGTCATCTGGCCCTTAGAAATCTAAACTTGACCATTCAAAATGGTGAAATTGTCGGTCTGATTGGTCATAATGGTGCAGGAAATCAACGACAATCAAGTCACTAGTCAGTGTCATTAATCCAACGAGTGGTCAAATCATTGTTGACGGACAAGAGTTGTCTGCTAACCGACTGGCCATCAAGAAAAAAATTGGTTATGTCGCCGACTCACCAGATCTCTTTCTTCGCCTAACAGCTAATGAATTCTGGGAGTTAGTAGCCACTTCTTACGATATGAATGAAGCTGACTGTGAGGAACGTTTACAGTACTTGTTGGAAACTTTTGACTTTGCAGATCATCGATATGAGGTCATCGAATCCTTCTCACATGGTATGCGTCAAAAAGTTTTTGTCATTGGTGCTCTACTTTCTGACCCGGATATCTGGGTTTTGGACGAGCCCTTGACAGGTTTGGATCCTCAAGCGGCATTTGATCTTAAGAACATGATGCGGGAACATGCAGACAAGGGAAATACTGTTATCTTTTCAACCCATGTCCTAGAAGTGGCTGAGCAGCTCTGTGATCGATTGGCTATCTTGAAAAAAGGGGAGTTAATTTTTTATGGAACGATCGAAGAACTCAAGTCCCAACACCCTGAGCAAAGTCTAGAGACTATTTATCTGGGCTTGGCTGGACGGAAAGAAGAGGTGGTCCACGATGCGCTTTAAAGCCTTAAAAAGTTTAATTCGGACGAATATTATCTATACAACACCCCCGTCAAGTCTAACACGCTTTCGTCAAAAGCAAGCTAAAAAGCCGGACAAGAAAATCAATGTTTCTAGACAGTTGATTATGACCCACTTGTTTACAAGTTTACTTTATCTTCTTATCTTTGGGGTGATGAGCGCCTTTTATCCTTTAGCAGACCATCCGGGTATCTTTACCAATATGGTATCTATTTTTAGTCTGATGGTTCTATCACAGGGGTTCTTATCTTTCTATAACGTTTTCTATGAAAGTAAGGACTTGCAGTCTTATCGGCCTTATGCTTTTAGTGAAGCAGAAATCATGATTGGTAAGAGTATCTCTGTTGTTCTGACGGTTTTGCTTGGAGCTCTTCCAATTTTAGCTTATTTCATAAATCTTCAGATTCAAAGTGGGAATCCTTTTTGGCTGGCTATTCCAATCGTTCTGATTTCGCTAGTGGTTTTGGGATCTGTTCTGGCTTTCGGGATTTTGACAGCTGTTCATTTTATCACTAAAACCTCTGTTTTCCGTCAGCATAAGCAAGTAGCCTCTAATATTCTTTTGGGAGTGACCAATCTCTTGATTTTTGGATCAATTATTTTGGTCAATACTCAAAATAGAGAATTACTTCTTAAAGATACTGGTAGCTATTTGCCACCGATGGAGGCCTTTTATTATTTTGGTGTTACTCCTTTTGCGCCCCAATCTCTTATTGGAATTGGTGCCTGGGCCTTGGTTGCCGTACTTCTGTTTTCAATCGTAAAATGGAATGTTCTTCCAGAGTTTTATGAAGCTGCTTTGAAAACTTCTGAGACTGTCAATAAGAAACAACGCGTTCGTAAATTTCAACTTGGAAATCAGAAGTCCTTCCCTCGATTTGTTTGGAGCTATCAGCTTAGCTTGATTAGTGATGGTTCTGTCTTTCTTCAATCAGTCTTTATGTCTAGTGTTATGCCTTATCTCTTCATACTTCCTGGACTAATGGGCTTTATTCAAGGAGGAGGATTTGAGCTTAGCCCGTACTTAACACCAAAGTTTCTGATACCATTGATGTTGATTACGGTGTTCATTGCCGCTTTTAATGCAGGTTCGACCAACTTAACCATGATTGGGATTTCCTTGGAGCGCGAGAATTTTTCCTATTTGAAAGTTCTTCCCTTTGATATGAAAGCATATCTTCGCTTAAAATTCTGGTATCTTTTCTTGATCCAGTCAATCTTGCCACTCTTGATATTTGTAGTGGTCAACCTATTATTGGGCACTCATTGGTTATCTCTTTTGGTTATGGTCCTTGTCTGGATCAGTAATTGTTTAGCGTGGAGTATTTGGGGCTTCCAACGGGACAATCGTCTCTTGGTTACCAACTGGTCTAATGTCACAGAATTATTCAACCGATCTAACAATACTCTAAAGACAATGATTGCTTTTCTAATCTTATTTGTTTTTATTGCCGCAATTGGTGGTTCCTATGCCTTGATATTCTACCTAAAAGAAGCAATAGTTTATGGTATTACCTTAGGATTTTTCCTTATTATCATGGTACTCTCTGGTGTTCTTTATTTTCACTATGCGAATAAATTTAAAAAGGCTCTTGAATGAGAGCCTTTTTGTTATGGTCTTTAATTTGCTATCTCATCTAGCAGACTCTGTGCAGTGGTCGTTGGATTGACACGAACACGATTGAGTGATAGAAGTCCGTCTGAGAGAGAAGCCAAGCCATTATTGGTCGTCAACCCCATTTTATATCCTAACTTTTCTGCAAGCTGAAGAGTTGTCTCACTGTAACGGCCAGAAGGATAAGCTACGGTAGTGGTTGTCTGAGAAAGATTACGATCTAAATACTCTTTAGAATCTTGTAATTCTGAATTTTGAGTATCAGCACTTGATACGGATAAATCTGGATGGTTAACGGTATGATCTTCAAAGGACATGCCGTTTTTCTTCATTTCCTTGATCTCATCAAGCGTTAAAATATCTTCGCGACCTGCTTGAACAAAACCTGTAATGACATTGTTAGTAGCCTTCATTTGGTATTTTTGTAGGATAGGATAGGCTTGAGTATAGAAGTCCTTAAGACTATCATCAAAAGTCAACCAAACGACCTTCTTATTCTCTGGGAGGACATTTTCAGTTAGGGCCTTATAAGCTTCAGCAGGAGAAAGAGTGTAGTATCCTGCTTCTTTCAAGGCCTTTAAGTGGCTTTCAAAAGTTTCAGGATCAACAATTAGTCCAGAGTTAGCGGCTTCAGAAGGATCCATGACATGGATAGCGTGATACATCAAGATGGGCAATTTAACAGGCTTATCTTGCTTGACCCATTTGATTTCTTCTTTATTTTGACTAGAGGAGGAGGGCTGACTTGCCTCTTCCGAAGGGCTTGCTTTACTAACTTGGCTAGATTCAGGCTTGCTTGCTTCTTGTTGACTATTACTGTATTCTTTCCAAAGGAAAATACCACCAGTAACGATAAAAATGAGAAGAATGAGGTTCAACAGAAGTAAGGTATCTCTTTTTTTCCGAGCTTTTTTTTCTGCAGAACGATTGCGATTAGGATAAGTCATAATTTCTCCTTGGCTAGATATTTGCTTTTATTATATCAAATCTAGAGAGGAATAGTATGAATTTTGTGCTAAATTCTGATATAATAGACTTTATACAGAAAAAATTTGAGGAGTGCTTCATGTCTATTAAAATAGCTTTACTTGGTTTTGGAACAGTGGCCAGTGGTGTGCCATTTCTACTGAAGGAAAACGGAGAAAAAATCCTTCAAGCAGCTCATTCAGAGATTGAGGTTGCTAAAGTCTTGGTTAAGGATGATGCTGAAAAAGAGCATCTTTTGGCAGCCGGAAATGACTTTAACTTTGTCACAAATGTCGAAGAAATTCTGAATGATCCTGAGATTACCATTGTCGTAGAATTGATGGGACGGATTGAGCCAGCGAAAACCTTTATCACTCGTGCTCTTGAAGCTGGCAAACATGTGGTAACCGCCAATAAGGACTTGCTGGCTGTTCATGGAGCAGAGCTACTGGAAATTGCTCAAAAACAAAATGTGGCTCTCTACTATGAAGCAGCTGTTGCCGGTGGGATTCCAATCCTTCGTACCTTGGTCAATTCATTGGCTTCTGACAAAATCACTCGTATCTTGGGTGTGGTCAACGGAACCTCTAACTTTATGATGACTAAGATGGTAGAAGAGGGTTGGTCTTATGAAGATGCTCTTGCTGAGGCTCAGAAACTTGGATATGCTGAAAGTGATCCGACCAATGACGTAGATGGTATTGATGCTGCCTATAAGATGGTTATTCTCAGTCAGTTCGCTTTTGGTATGAACGTTAAGTTTGAAGACGTGGGTCATCAAGGAATTCGAAATATCACACCAGAAGATGTGGCTGTTGCTCAGGAGTTGGGCTATGTAGTCAAGCTGGTTGGTTCTATCGAAGAGACGCCATCAGGAATTGCAGCAGAAGTTGCTCCAACATTCCTTCCTAAAGCGCATCCACTGGCTAGTGTCAATGGGGTGATGAATGCTGTCTTTGTTGAGTCAATCGGTATCGGAGAGTCTATGTACTACGGACCGGGAGCTGGTCAAAAACCAACTGCAACTAGTGTTGTGGCAGATATCGTTCGTATCAGCCGTCGTTTGAATGAAGGGACAGTCGGCAAAGCCTTTAATGAATATAGCCGTGAGTTAGTGCTAGCTAAGCCAGAAGATGTGAAGAGTAACTATTACTTCTCTATCTTGGCGCCTGATTCTAAAGGTCAAGTTCTGCATTTGGCTGAGATTTTCAATGCTGAGGATATTTCCTTTAAGCAGATTCTGCAGGAAGGCACAGACGGTGAGAAGGCTCGCGTGGTGATTATTACCCATGCTGTCAGCAAGACACAGCTGGAAAATGTCACTGCTATGCTTAAAGAAGTTGCTGAGTTCGACTTGCTCAATACCTTCAAAGTATTAGGAGATTAAGATGAAGATTATTGTACCCGCTACCAGTGCTAACATTGGTCCAGGCTTTGATTCAGTCGGTGTGGCTGTCAGTAAATATTTGACCATTGAGGTTCTGGAAGAACGCGATGAGTGGCTAATCGAACATGACTTAAATCCAAGAATTCCTAAGGATAAACGAAACTTGCTAATCAAAGTAGCCTTGCAACTGGCACCAAACCTTCAGCCTTATCGTTTGAAGATGACCAGCGATATTCCTTTGGCACGTGGTCTGGGTTCATCTAGCTCAGTTATCGTGGCTGGTATTGAATTGGCTAACCAATTAGGAAAACTGGATTTAACGGATGATGAAAAACTGGATTGGGCAAACAAGATTGAAGGCCATCCAGACAATGTGGCTCCAGCTATTTTCGGAAATCTAGTCATATCTAGTGTTTTTAAAGGGGCTGTTTCTTCTGTCAGGGCAGACTTTCCAGAGTGTTCTTTCATTGCTTATGTTCCCAAGTATGAACTAAAGACACGTGATAGTCGTAGCGTGTTGCCATTTAAATTTTCTTATAAGGAAGCTGTATCAGCTAGTTCTATTGCCAATGTCGCTATTGCAGCTCTTCTCCAGGGAGACCTTGTCAAGGCAGGCCGAGCCATCGAATCGGATCGTTTCCATGAACGTTTTCGCCAAAAACTCGTTAGAGAATTTCCTAACATTAAGAAATTGGCTAAAAAACATGGAGCTTATGCTACTTATTTATCTGGAGCAGGCCCAACGATTATGATTTTAGCTCCAAAAGATAGAGCCAAATTAATTCAAACACGGATTGAGGGATGCAAGTATAATGGAGAAGTCTTTATACTAGATGTTGACAGAGATGGTGTTCGAGTAGAATTTTGAATGCTTTAAAATAGACAATGAGACTGTCTATGCCTACCAAAAAAATTATGATATAATCAAATGAATATCCAACTAGGAGGTTTTACACGAATGGATAAACTTGAATGGCAGGATCTTGCTAGCCAGCTAGGACTTGAGTACGATGAAGATACGAAAATTATTTTCGGTCAGAAAGATGGGTACACTCTTTTTATTGAAGATGCTGGCGAAAAAATCTACCGAATTTGCTTTTCAGTTAAAGGTGATGAAGCACTTTCCATTGCAGAAGATTTGAAAGAATTGAAAAAGTCCACTAAGGGTATGACAAATGCTCAGCTTACGCGTTACAAGCTTGTTATTACCGTTAAAGGTGGAATGACTAAGGGTAGAACCAAAGAAACAATTGCTGAATGTTTAGAAGCTAGTGTCACCTTCTTAAAAGAGCATGGTTTCATCAATGTTTGTGAACATACTGGAGAAGCAGAGCCAACAGCAGTCTATCAAGTAGGGACAAACTTGCTGATTTTATCAGCAGATAGCTTCCAGCAGTTGAGTTCTAATCTTGCAATTGAGAATCAAAGCTATGATCAGCAAAATGAAAATGTGATTGGCGGAATCGTCGGAGCCTTTGTTGGATGTTTGATCGGTGGAGCAGTTACATTGGGAATTGCTCAATTGGGTTATGTCTCTTTTGTATCTGGTTTGGTTATGGGGGTTTGTACCATTAAGGGTTATGAACTTTTAGGAAAGAAATTATCTAAACTTGGAATTGGTATCAGTATTTTCTTTATGCTTGTGATGATTTTATTTGTTCACCAGCTTGATTGGGCTATATTAGTTACAAGGAAAGAAGGTACAGATGTCTTTACAGCTTTCTCTTATTTCACAAATTATCTCTTATCTGGTGGAGAAGTTCATTATACCTACTGGCTTAACCTTGGGTTGCTCTATCTCTTTACAGGAATTGGCGCCTACTCTATGGTACACAATGCTTTAGGAAATCATACCTTGAAGTATATCACTCGGGAAATTATAAAAGAAAACTGGCTGAGGCCAGTTTTTTTGTATTTTTATCGAAAATACCGATTAATTTTGATATAATAGAATCAATTTGTGATAAGAAAGAGAAATCATGGTAAATTTAGAATTATTAAAGTCGGAGTTAGCGGGAATTGATATCCGTTTTGATGAACCACTGAAGAGATACACTTACACAAAAGTTGGTGGTCCAGCTGATTATTTAGCTTTTCCTCGTAACCGATACGAATTAGTTCGACTGGTCAAGTTTGCTAATAGAGAGCAGATTCCATGGATGGTTCTGGGGAATGCTAGTAATATCATTGTTCGTGATGGTGGTATTCGTGGCTTTGTGATTATGTTTGACCAGTTACATACCATTATGGTTAACGGCTATACGATTGAAGCTGAAGCTGGAGCTAAATTAATCGACACGACTCATGTGGCCTTGCATCATAGCTTGACAGGTTTTGAGTTTGCATGTGGAATTCCAGGAAGTGTGGGTGGAGCTGTCTTCATGAATGCTGGCGCCTATGGTGGCGAAATCGCTCATGTCCTAGTATCTTGTAAGGTCCTGACTCCAGAAGGAGAAATCAAGACGATTTCAGCTGAGGAAATGAAGTTTGGCTACCGCTCTTCGGTAATTCAGGAAACGGGTGATATTGTCATTTCTGCTAAATTCGCTCTTTCTCCAGGAAATTACACAGCCATCCAGCAGGAAATGAAACGCCTGACACACCTGCGTGAACTTAAGCAACCACTAGAATATCCATCGTGTGGCTCGGTCTTTAAACGTCCTTTAGGACATTTTGCTGGCCAGTTGATTAGTGAAGCTGGTCTCAAGGGACATCGGATTGGTGGCGTTGAGGTTTCAACCAAACATGCTGGTTTTATGGTCAATATTGCAGATGGAAATGCTCAGAACTATGAAGATTTGATTGCTCACGTGATTCAAACTGTTGAAAAGGAATCTGGTATAAAGTTGGAGCGTGAAGTCCGGATTATTGGAGAGACTTTACAGTAAAATTTTACTGTGATTGAAATATTAGATAAGAAGGTTAGTCGTTGTCTAGTAATGAACGACTTTCTGCTTTTTTCTGACCGCTACGTTTTAGTTGAGGGGGTGACGCCTATCGATATCGCAAGTATGCAGGGCACTAGTTGCCCTCGAGAAGCAGTAGCGGCTTGACAGAGCCCCAATCTGTTAATACATGAAAAAGAAGGAATTTATGTGAATTGAAAAAACCAATTATCGAATTCAAAAATGTTTCTAAGGTTTTTGAGGATAACAATACTGTTGTTTTAAAAGACATTAACTTTGAGCTAGAAGAAGGAAAATTTTATACTCTTCTGGGGGCTTCAGGGTCTGGTAAGTCTACGATTTTAAATATTATCGCAGGCCTCCTAGATGCCTCTACAGGAGATGTCTTTTTGGATGGGGTACGGATCAATGACGTACCTACCAATAAACGTGATGTACACACTGTCTTTCAGTCTTATGCCCTTTTTCCACATATGAATGTCTTTGAAAACGTGGCCTTTCCGCTACGTTTGCGTAAGGTTGAGAAGAAGGAAATTGAACGTCGTGTCAAAGAAGTGTTGAAAATGGTTCGGCTGGAAGGTTTTGATCGCCGTTCTATTCGAAAATTATCAGGTGGTCAGCGACAACGGGTAGCCATTGCTCGAGCGATCATTAACGAACCTCGAGTGGTCCTCTTAGATGAACCACTATCAGCTCTTGATTTGAAATTGCGGACGGACATGCAGTATGAACTTCGTGAGTTGCAACAGCGCCTAGGCATTACCTTTGTCTTTGTTACTCACGACCAGGAAGAAGCTCTAGCAATGAGCGATTGGATCTTTGTCATGAATGACGGAGAAATTGTCCAGTCTGGTACACCGGTTGATATTTATGATGAGCCGATTAACCATTTTGTTGCGACTTTCATTGGAGAGTCTAACATCCTTCCGGGTAAGATGATTGAAGACTATTTGGTTGAGTTCAATGGTAAACGCTTTGAAGCGGTGGACGGTGGAATGCGTCCTAATGAGTCGGTTGAAGTTGTTATTCGACCAGAAGATCTGCGCATCACTCTGCCAGAGGAAGGAAAACTGCAGGTTAAGGTTGATACTCAGCTTTTCCGTGGAGTCCACTATGAAATCATCGCCTATGATGAACTGGGAAATGAATGGATGATTCACTCGACCCGCAAAGCCATTGTCGGTGAAGTCATTGGTCTTCAGTTTGAACCAGAAGATATCCACATCATGCGTCTCAATGAAACAGAAGAAGAATTTGATGCTCGTATCGAAGAATATGTTGAAATTGAAGAACAAGAAGCTGGTCTGATTAACGCAATCGAGGAGGAAAGAGATGAAGAAAACAACCTCTAACCTCTTTATCGTTCCATATTTTTTATGGATTGTGCTTTTTGTACTAGCACCAGTGGCTATGATTATCTGGAATTCCTTCTTTAATATTGAAGGAGGATTCACCTTAGAAAACTACCGGACTTATTTTGCCTCTCAGAATTTGACCTATTTAAAAATGAGTTTCAATTCGATTTTTTACGCGGGAATTGTAACTTTGGTCACTTTATTGGTCAGTTATCCAACGGCATTCTTCTTGACTCAGCTCAAGCACAAGCAACTCTGGCTCATATTGATTGTCCTACCGACTTGGATTAATCTTTTGCTGAAGGCCTATGCCTTTATCGGAATTTTCGGTCAGGATGGCTCTATCAATCAATTCCTTAGCTTTATCGGAGTTGGACCTCAGCAAATTCTTTTTACCGATTTTTCTTTCATTTTTGTTGCTAGTTACATTGAGCTTCCCTTCATGATTTTGCCAATCTTTAATGTGTTGGATGATTTGGATCCAAATCTCATTAACGCTAGTCGTGATTTGGGAGCCAATCGTTGGGATACTTTCCGTCGCGTGATATTCCCACTTTCGATGAATGGAGTGCGCTCAGGAGTTCAGTCAGTTTTCATCCCTAGTCTCAGCCTCTTCATGCTGACTCGTCTGATTGGAGGAAATCGAGTTATTACTCTAGGGACAGCGATTGAGCAACACTTTCTAACGACACAAAACTGGGGTATGGGCTCAACCATCGGAGTGGTTCTGATTATTGCCATGCTTCTGATTATGTGGGCAACCAAAGAAAGGAGAGATCGATGAAGAAACTATCCAGTATCTATCTAGCTTTTGTCTTTCTGATTCTTTATCTGCCAATCTTTTATCTGATCGGTTATGCCCTCAATGCTGGTGACGATATGAATCAATTTACTGGCTTTAGCTTGACTCACTTTGAGAACCTCTTTGGTGACAAGCGTTTGATGCTGATTTTGGCTCAAACCTTCTTTCTGGCCTTTCTCTCTGCTTTAATTGCGACAATCATTGGGACTTTTGGAGCAATCTATATCTATCAAGCCAAGAAAAAATACCAGGAAGCTTTCCTTTCTGTCAACAATGTCTTGATGGTAGCACCAGATGTAATGATTGGTGCCAGTTTCTTGATTCTCTTCACCAATATGAAATTCCAGCTGGGCTTTATCTCAGTTCTGGCTAGCCACGTGGCCTTCTCTATTCCGATCGTTGTTCTGATGATTCTGCCAAGGCTTAAAGAAATGAACGACGATATGATTAAGGCGGCTTATGACTTAGGTGCCAGCCAGTTACAAATGCTGAAAGAAATCATGTTGCCTTATCTGACACCAGCTATTATAGCAGGGTATTTTATGGCATTTACCTACTCTTTGGATGATTTTGCAGTGACCTTCTTTGTAACAGGGAATGGGTTTACTACCTTATCAGTGGAAATTTATTCTCGTGCCCGTCAGGGAATTTCTTTGGGAAATCAATGCCCTATCTGCTTTAGTCTTTCTCTTTAGTATTTTACTGGTGATTGGCTATTACTTCATTTCACGAGAGAAGGAGGAGCAGGCATGAAAAGACTCTATTCCTTTCTAATCGGTATTGTTGCCATTGTCGCTGTCTTATGGCTAGTTAGTGTTCAGCTTGAAAATCAAACCAAAACTAGTGGTGGAGATAAACTGGTCATCTATAACTGGGGTGACTATATTGACCCAGAATTGCTAGAAGAATTCACCAAAGAAACGGGAGTTCAAATCCAGTACGATACCTTTGATTCAAATGAATCAATGTACACTAAAATCAAGCAGGGAGGGACGACCTATGACATTGCCATCCCTAGTGAATATATGATTGCCAAGATGATCAAAGAGAATTTGGTAGAAAAACTAGATCACAAGCAGATCAAAGGGATGGAGAATATCGGTTCAGATTTCTTAGACCAGCCTTTTGATCCAGGGAACCAATATTCTATTCCATATTTCTGGGGAACCCTGGGTATTGTTTATAATAGCAAGATGGTTGACAAGGCTCCAGAACATTGGGATGACCTTTGGCGCCCAGAATACAAAAACTCTATCATGTTGATTGATGGAGCGCGTGAGGTTATGGGCTTAGGTCTTAATTCTCTTGGCTATGGATTAAATGACAAAAATGCGGATCATTTGCAGGAAGCTGTGGACAAGCTCTACAAGCTTACACCAAATATCAAAGCTATTGTAGCAGATGAGATGAAGGGCTACATGATTCAAAATAATGCGGCGATTGGTGTAACTTTCTCTGGAGAAGCTAGGCAGATGCTAGAGAAGAACGAAGACTTGCGTTACGTAGTTCCTAGTGAAGCCAGCAACCTTTGGTTTGATAACATTGTCATTCCAAAAACGGTTAAAAATAAAAAAGCAGCTTATCAATTTATTAACTTCATGCTGCGTCCAGAAAATGCCTACAAGAATGCGCTTTATGTTGGCTATTCAACCCCAATTCCAAAGGCAAAAGAGCTTCTTCCAAAAGAAATTCAAGAAGATCAGGCCTTCTATCCTACAGAAGAAACCATGAAGCACCTAGAAGTTTATCAGCAACTAGGCCCTAAATGGTTAGGAATTTACAATGACCTCTATTTACAGGTTAAGATGTATAGAAAATAAAAAAATGAGCTGGAACAGATGTTCTGGCTCATTTTATTGTTGGTTTTTCTGCTCACTGCTACTAGCACTTGTCTCAGCCTGGCTAGAAGAAGTGGTGTCATTACTTGAAGAACTTGAACTGGTCTCCGTACTAGTTGCAACTGAACTCTCTTGAGTGGAGGTCTCAGTGGCCTCAGAAGTAGATGCAGTAGTCGTCTCTTTTTCGACTTCCTTGATAATAGTAGTCGTTTGAGCAGAAGAACTGGTATCTGATTTTTTTTGTTCATTGGACTTCATTGCATTCATAATAGTAATAGTCGCTGTGATAATACCCAGCACACTACCAATCAAGGTTACGGTTTTCTGAAAAGCAGATAGGCCTTTTTTGATATGACGCCCAGCTTTTCCAGATTCCTGATTATCTTTATTAGTTTTCTTATTTTGACGAGAATAGTTAGTCATAATGTTTTTCAAACTCCTTTGCAAAAACTAAATATGAATTCAAGTTCATTTCATATTTTTCCATTATACGTCTTTTTATTTTTAAAATGTCTTAAAAAAATAAAAAAATTTTATTTCTGAAAACGCAGTCAGTAGTTTTTTTATCTAAAGGCAGAAGTTTAATGATAAGAGATGTCTGGTTAAACTTTCAAAATAGTGAAAAGAATACTTCTAAAGGAAAAGTAGTTTTATCATAGAGTAAGGCTGAGCATTCATTGTCCCAGCCTCCCTTAAACAACCATAAAGAGTTTTAACTTCTTTCCTCTTGGAGAACAGCTTGCGCAACGGCAAGTCTAGCTGCAGGAACCCTGTATGGAGAACAGGAAACATAGGTAACATCGATTTCCTGAAAGAAAGAGATAGAAGCAGGATCACCGCCAACCTCACCACAAATACCGATGGATAGACTTGGTCTTACTTTGCGTGCCTTGCTGATTGCAATTCTCATTAACTCACCAACACCATCCTTATCAATATTTTGGAATGGATCGGATGAGAGAATATCCTTCTTTTTATAATGGCCAATAAATTTTCCAATATCATCCCGAGAGAAGCCATAGGTCATTTGAGTCAAGTCGTTGGTTCCAAAACTAAAGAAATCAGCTTCCTGAGCCAGCTTGTCTGCGGTCAGACAAGCGCGTGGTAATTCAATCATAGTACCAATTTCATATGGGAAGGCCTTTTGTTCATACTCATTGAAGAGACATTGGATATGTTCATTTAGATATGATTTAACAAAGTCCAGTTCTTTTTTATCTGCTATCAAAGGGATCATAATTTTTGGCTTGATTTTAAGTCCTTCTTGATGCAGTCTAATGGCACTTCTAAAAATAGCCTCGACTTGCATTTTGTAAATTTCTGGCTGGGTAATTCCAAGACGGCATCCACGATGACCTAGCAACAAGAACTTTGTGCTTTGCTACATGAATTTTATGACTTTTAAAACTTGCCCTAGATTCTTCTTGAATTTAGGGCTTTTTCTTTCTTGTTCCAGCTTCTCTTTCGTGTTACAATAGGAGTATTGAATTTTAGAGGAAAGAACATGATTTATTTAGATAATTCAGCAACAACCAAGCCTTATCCTGAGACTTTGGCCACTTACACAGAGGTTGCTTCTAAAATCTGGGGCAATCCATCCAGTCTGCACAGTTTAGGCAGTCAGGCAACCCGTCTCTTAGAAGCTTCACGTCGGCAAATAGCAGAGCTTTTAGGCAAGTCTTCGTCGGAGATTTTTTTTACTTCTGGAGGGACCGAAGGAGACAACTGGGTGCTTAAAGGAGTTGCTTTTGAAAAGATTCCCTTTGGAAAACACATCATCGTATCCAACATTGAGCATCCCGCGGTTAAAGAATCAGCCCTTTGGCTACAGAGTCAAGGGTTTGAAATAGATTTTGCACCAGTGGACAAGGCAGGTTTTGTTGATGTAGATGAGCTAGCGGAGTTGATTCGACCAGACACCACACTAGTCTCTATCATGGCTGTCAATAATGAAATCGGCAGTATTCAGCCCATTCAGAAGATATCCGAACTGCTAGCAGACAGGCCGACTATTTCCTTTCATGTGGACGCTGTTCAGGCTGTAGCGAAAATTCCAATAGCTGCTTATCTGACGGACCGTGTGGATTTTGCGACATTTTCCAGTCATAAATTTCACGGTGTCCGAGGAGTAGGCTTTGTCTATATCAAGTCTGGCAAGAAAATCAGTCCGCTTTTGACTGGTGGCGGTCAAGAATCGGACAAGCGATCAACGACGGAGAATTTAGCTGGCATTGCAGCGACAGCCAAGGCTCTGCGACTGTCTATGGAAAGGCAAGAAATATTTGCTCAGCGAACGGCTCAGATGAAGAAGATTCTCCTTGAAGAGCTGCAGAAGTATCCAGATGTGGTAATTTTCTCAGACCTGGAAGATTTTGCGCCTCATATACTGACCTTTGGTATCAAAGGAGTACGAGGCGAAGTTATCGTCCATGCGTTTGAAGACTACGAGATCTATATCTCGACGACCAGCGCTTGCTCTTCTAAGGCTGGTAAGCCAGCGGGAACCCTAATCGCTATGGGTATCGAAAAGTTTCGCGCTCAAACTGCTGTCCGTATCAGTTTGGATCTTGACAACGATATGAGCCAGATGGAGCAGTTTTTGACGACTTTTAAAATCATTTACGAAAAAACCAGAAAAGTAAGGTAAACAATGCAATATTCAGAAATTATGGTGCGCTATGGTGAGCTCTCTACTAAGGGCAAGAACCGCATGCGCTTTATCAACAAACTCAAACGCAATATCCAGGCTGTTTTGTCAGTCTATCCACAGGTTCATGTCAAGGCTGACCGTGACCGGACCCATGTCTACCTGCATGGAACAGACTATCAGCCAGTCGCTGAGTCGCTCAAGCAGATATTTGGGATTCAAAATTTCTCGCCGTCTTACAAAATCGAAAAGTCTGTACCAGCCTTGATTGAAGCTGTTCAAACCATCATGAAGCAAGTCTATCAGGAAGGCATGACCTTTAAGATTACCAGCAAGCGCAGTGATCACAGCTTTGAGTTAGATAGCCGCGAGCTCAATCAGACATTAGGAGATGCTGTTTTTATGGCCATTCCTAATGTTCAGGTCAAGATGAAAGCGCCTGATATTGAGCTTCGTGTCGAGATCCGTGAAGAAGCAGCCTATATCTCTTACGAGACGATTCGTGGTGCTGGAGGCCTGCCAGTCGGGACTTCAGGAAAAGGAATGCTTATGTTGTCAGGTGGGATTGACTCACCAGTGGCTGGTTATCTGGCTCTCAAGCGCGGTGTAGATATCGAGGCGGTTCACTTTGCCAGTCCGCCTTACACCAGCCCAGGTGCATTGAAAAAAGCTCAGGATCTGACTCGGAAACTGACCAAGTTTGGCGGCAACATCCAGTTTATTGAAGTCCCTTTTACAGAGATACAAGAGGAAATCAAGGCCAAGGCTCCAGAAGCCTACCTAATGACCCTGACTCGTCGCTTTATGATGCGTATTACGGATCGGATTCGAGAGGAGCGGGGGGCTCAAGTCATTGTCAACGGAGAAAGTCTAGGTCAGGTGGCTAGTCAAACCATCGAAAGTATGCAGGCTATCAATGCTGTAACTAATACACCGGTTATCCGTCCTGTCGTGACCATGGACAAGCTGGAAATCATTGAGATTGCAGAAAAAATCGATACTTTCCAAATCTCTATCCAGCCATTTGAAGACTGCTGTACCATTTTTGCACCAGACCGGCCTAAAACCAATCCGAAGATCAAGAATGCGGAGCAGTACGAAGCTCGCTTAGATGTTGAAGGTTTGGTAGAGCGTGCCGTTGCAGGCATCATGATTACTGAGATCAGACCACAAGCAGAGACTGATGAAGTTGACGAGCTGATTGAGGGGTTGTTGTAAGAGTATAGAAGTAGCTTTTTACTAAAAGAATCTTGAATTATATCCATCGATGCTGAAGATAAGAGGAGATATTTATGAACGAGTGGGATTACTTCTTGAGTGGGCTCGTGCGAGCATTGTCATGGAGAGATGGGCAAGATAATGCTTTGCTGTTTGGAATACCCAGTTGGACTTATTTACTTGGTCTATTTGTTCATTTCCAGATTTTCCTAAGCTTGTATGCTTTCTTATTTTGGGGATATCATAAAGATATTAAGAAATCTGGCTCTATCAAGAAGTCCATGAGAAATAAATGGAATACCATACGTGAAAGCCAAAAAAGTATAGGCAGAGCTAGATTTGTTACAATAACAGGCCTTCTTCTAATTTTTTTTATCTTTCCTGCTTATGAAGGCTATCGAATTACAAATGGTATTTGGCGTTATCATTATTTTACTAATCAGATAACCGAGCTAAAAACGGCTTTAGTTACTGGTGTTGATACCGAGACCGGAGGAAGTAAGTCTACCTATTCTCGTATTACCTTTACTATTAACGTTGATGGAAAAGAGCGAGAGGTTAATGTTTCAGATAGTAATAAAAGTCTTGCCAGATCAGCTAAAAAACATTTAAAACCTCCGATAGATATTGAGGTTCATGTTAATCAAGAAGGGCAGATTGTATATTTGAAATAAAAGGAAGTATAGAATGAGGATATTTAGTTGAAAATCCGTTTTCATTGGGTAAAAAGGCTTGTCAAAAGGGAAGAGAAGTGCTATACTTAGAGAGTTGACTATGCACATTCCTGTGCAACCGCACGAACATCGTTGCTCACATAGTGAGTATAAAGTGGTTCGTCCCACGATGCTAGGCGAGTCTTCACAAAAATACGGGGTAACCCCCCAAAAAAAATCATAGGAGGTGCATAATGAGCACATACGCAATCATTAAAACTGGCGGAAAACAAGTTAAAGTTGAAGTTGGTCAAGCAATCTACGTTGAAAAATTGAACGTTGAAGCTGGTCAAGATGTTACTTTTGACGAAGTTGTTCTTGTTGGTGGTGAAAAAACTGTTGTCGGAACTCCACTTGTTGCCGGAGCTACTGTTGTCGGAACTGTTGAAAAACAAGGTAAACAAAAGAAAGTTGTTACTTTCAAATATAAACCTAAAAAAGGCAGTCACCGTAAACAAGGTCACCGTCAACCATATACTAAGGTTGTCATCAACGCGATCAACGCTTAATTTTCAGGAGAACACATGATACACGCAGTCTTTGAGAGAGCTGAGGATGGCGAACTGAGATGTGCAGAGATTACTGGACACGCCGGAAGCGGCGAATACGGCTTTGATGTCGTGTGTGCATCGGTTTCTACGCTTGCCATAAATTTTGTCAATTCAATTGAAAAATTCGCGGGCTATGAACCGACCTTAGAATTAAACGAAGATCAAGGTGGATTCTTACGGGTTGAAATCCCAAAAGATATTGCACCGAACCAGAGAGAAATGACTCAGCTTTTCTTTGAATCCTTTTTCTTAGGAATGGCAAACCTATCGGAGAACTCATCAGAGTTCGTCCAAACAAGAGTTATCACAGAAAACTAACACGGAGGAAAAACATTATGTTAAAAATGAATCTTGCTAACTTGCAATTATTCGCCCACAAAAAAGGTGGAGGTTCTACATCTAACGGACGTGACTCACAAGCGAAACGTCTTGGTGCTAAAGCTGCTGACGGTCAAACTGTTACAGGTGGCTCAATCCTTTACCGTCAACGCGGAACTCACATCTATCCAGGTGTAAACGTTGGCCGCGGTGGAGACGATACTTTGTTTGCAAAAGTTGAAGGCGTAGTTCGCTTTGAACGCAAAGGACGCGATAAAAAACAAGTTTCTGTTTACCCAATCGCTAAATAAGGTTATAAAACCACTAAACAAAAGGCTTTCTGAGAAATCAGAGAGCTTATTTTTTTGTTTTGAAACCTGTTTTTAATAAGTTAGATAATGGGAGAAACCGTTTCCTTGACTTTAAAGTATTGAAATGATTGAATAGAATTGAAAAAAAGATTATTAGGAGGGAATATGTTCCATTTTTTTACAAAAGTTGAAAGTATTTCAACGGCAGAATTAGAGAAAAGGTTGAAGACGAATATTAAGTTACTGGATGTTCAAACTCCATCTGAATATAACAGAGGGCATATCAAGGGAGCCCTAAATATTCCTTTAGGGCAAATCGATCGCTATTCGCAGTCAAAAGAAGAGAAGCTTTATGTGATTTGTCACTCAGGTGTTCGTAGCAGATTAGCAGCGAAAAAGCTTAAAAAGAAAGGCTATGATGTTGTGAATGTTTCTGGAGGCATGATGTCTTGGAAAGGGGATGTCGTTTAAAGTAAGTCAATAAAAAACTCTTTGCCAATTTTTAATGAATGGCAAAGAGAAGGAGTCGCTTATTTGACTGTTGTAGGGATGATATCTTTAGTTTTTCCAGAATGAGCAATCACACGATATTCGTTTGGTTTTGTTTCGTATTGGAATGCAATGGTTGTGGTGTCGTCTGGTAATTTTTGCGCAATGTCAGCAATAGTCTGACGGAAACCTTGCAGGATTTGTTTGTCTTCTTCTGTGGCAGTATTATTATCAAAAGCGGCCATCATTTCCTTAGTACCAGCAGCTGTATCACCTTTGATAGAAGCTGTAATGACGGTATGTCCATTCGGGAAAGCTTCGTCTTTTACATCTTTTTCAACTTTAATATCAAAATCTTTAGAATTTCCATTTGGATCAAATATTGATTTCAGCTCATTGATAACATCTTCTTGAGAAGTACCAGCTGATTTGCTTTTTTTGGCAGTAGATACTGATGAAGTGACTTCTGAAGAAGATGATGAAGATGTTTCTTCAGTTGATTTCGCAGAGCATGCAGCTAAGACGATAAATGATAGGGCAGTTAAACTATAGAGTGAAATTTTCTTCATAGATTCCTCCTGGAAAGGTTAAGGTTATATTATTCTCTTATAACTGGAAAACAGTATCAAGAAATAAATTGTAGATATATTGTAACCAACGCTAAGCCAGTCGTCAAGCGACTTTCAGGCTTTTTAGGCAACTTGAGTAAAAAATCATATAAAGGATATAAGAACTACAGATGAACATAGAAAAAAAGTAGATGATGACCTACCTTACTGGTTGGTCTCGCCTACTTTTTTAGTTTAGAAGATATTTTTCAATAGCTTTTGCTACCCCATTTTCGTCATTGGAGTCAGTGACGTCATCAGCGAGTGATTTAACATAGTCGCTTGCATTTCCCATGGCAATACCTAGACCTGCAAATTTTAGCATTTCAAGATCGTTGTTGGCATCTCCAAGAGCCATGATTTCCTCAACTTTGATATTTAATTTTTGGGCTAATTTTTCTAATGCAAATGCTTTAGTGACACCTGCTGGCATAACTTCATAAATCACATCCTGTGAGCGTACACCGCTGAAATGCTGGCAGATATCAGAGGCATATTTTTCTTCAAAGAAATCGACTGTCTCTTTTTCAGCTAAGAACATGGCCTGGAACATCGTATACTTACCACTAACTGCCTCCTCAAGGCTGATTTCAGTGGGTGAGGTAAAAACATAGTCTGTGTCTCGAACTACGATAGGGCTTGGTGTCTCTCCGACAACGAAATAGTGTTCTTCGTCAAATAAGGTAAGTTGAATGGAGCTATCTTGGGTTAAGCTATAGAGATAATGGATATCTTGCTTATCCAAGGCGACTGAGTCTATCACCTTCCAATCACTGGTTCGGTGGATGGCACAGCCATTGTCAACAATCACATATTCATTTTCTTGGGCCAGACCTAAGAGTTCATAATACGGTCGAACACCAAAAGGAGGACGGCCTGTACAAAGGACCAGTTTCACACCAGCCTTTATAGCTTTATGGATGGCAGAGATATTTTCTTGGTTAATCTTTTTTTGAGAATTCAAAAGAGTCCCATCCATATCAAGTGCAAGTAATTTAATCATTATTTATCTCCAATATTAATCTGTGATAAGTATAGCATAATTTATTGATAAAGTCTGAGTCTATAGGAAAAATCGCGGGTCTTGTGTTATAATAAATAGAATACCCTAAAAGGATGAGAAAAATGAATTTAGAAGATTTGAAAAAACGTCAGGAGAAGATCCGAAATTTCTCCATCATTGCCCATATCGACCACGGAAAATCAACCTTGGCTGACCGGATTTTGGAGGCGACTGAGACGGTTTCCAGCCGGGAAATGCAGGCCCAACTCTTGGACAGCATGGACTTGGAGCGGGAGCGCGGTATCACCATCAAACTAAATGCTATCGAGCTTAATTACACAGCTAAAGATGGTGAAACCTATATCTTCCACCTCATTGACACGCCAGGACACGTGGACTTTACCTATGAAGTATCGCGGTCGTTAGCAGCCTGTGAAGGAGCTATTTTGGTCGTTGATGCGGCTCAGGGGATTGAAGCTCAGACCTTGGCTAATGTCTATCTAGCGCTGGACAATGACTTGGAAATCCTGCCGGTTATCAATAAGATTGACCTGCCAGCTGCGGACCCAGAGCGAGTACGAACTGAGATTGAAGATGTGATTGGGCTGGATGCTAGCGAAGCAGTTTTAGCTTCTGCTAAGGCTGGTATCGGGATTGAAGATATTCTAGAGCAGATTGTGGAAAAAGTTCCAGCTCCGACTGGAAATGTAGAAGCACCACTCAAGGCCTTAATCTTTGACTCAGTCTATGATGCCTATCGTGGGGTAATCCTGCAAGTACGGGTTATGGACGGTGTGGTCAAGCCGGGAGATACCATTCAGCTCATGAGTAATGGCAAGACCTTTGATGTAACTGAGGTCGGCATCTTTACGCCCAAGGCAATTGGTCGTGATTTCTTGGCTACAGGGGATGTTGGCTATATCGCTGCCTCTATCAAGACGGTACAGGATACCCGAGTCGGAGATACTGTAACCTTGGCTGACAATCCAGCTACAGAACCTCTTCATGGCTACAAGCAGATGAACCCGATGGTTTTCGCTGGACTCTATCCGATCGAGTCTAATAAATACAATGACTTACGTGAAGCTCTTGAAAAGCTCCAGCTAAACGATGCCAGCTTGCAGTTTGAGCCAGAAACATCGCAAGCGCTAGGATTTGGTTTCCGCTGTGGCTTCTTGGGCTTGCTGCATATGGATGTCATTCAGGAGCGCTTGGAGCGTGAGTTTAATATTGATCTGATTATGACGGCTCCGTCCGTTATCTATAAGGTCAATATGACAGATGGTGCCTCGATTGATGTGTCCAATCCGAGCGAGTTTCCGGACCCGACTAAGATTGATTCGATTGAGGAGCCTTATGTCAAGGCGCAGATTATGGTGCCACAGGAATTTGTCGGTGCGGTGATGGAGTTAGCTCAGCGCAAGCGCGGTGATTTTGTGACCATGGACTATATTGATGATAATCGGGTTAATGTCATCTATCAAATCCCGCTTGCTGAAATTGTCTTTGACTTCTTTGATAAGCTTAAGTCTTCTACCCGTGGCTATGCTAGCTTTGACTATGAAATCTCCGAGTATCGCTCATCCAAGCTGGTGAAGATGGATATTCTCCTTAATGGCGACAAGGTTGATGCTCTCAGCTTTATCGTTCACAAGGAATTTGCCTATGAGCGTGGTAAGCTGATTGTAGACAAGCTCAAGAAAATCATTCCTCGTCAACAGTTTGAAGTACCTATTCAGGCAGCTATCGGTCAGAAAATCGTGGCTCGGACAGACATCAAGGCCCTGCGTAAGAATGTCTTGGCCAAGTGTTATGGTGGTGACGTTTCCCGGAAGCGTAAACTCCTAGAAAAACAAAAAAAGCTGGTAAAAAAACGGATGAAAGCTATCGGTTCTGTCGAAGTTCCCCAAGAAGCCTTCCTCAGTGTTCTGAGTATGGATGATGAATAATCTCTTAAATCCCTAGGTAATATGTTCCAAAAAGGAGGAAAATCATGAAACGATCGTACTTACTTGGTGCAGTCCTTGTATTGACTTCACTTACACTTATGTCTTGTGCTAAATCTCAGCAAAAAAGTGAACAAACGAGCTCTTCGGCCAGTTCAAGTGTTCAAGTGAAAAAGGATAGTTCTGACTCTTCTTCTAAGGAAAGCAAGAGCAAAGACAATCAAGAAAGAAAACGTGTTGGCTCCCCTGAGTTTGGCTATATCGATATCCCAAGTAAATGGGTTAAATTTGTTGATGTAGATGTTGAGGGACTCGTTCAATATACAGATGGCTCTACCTATAATATCGTTACCATGAATGCCATTTCTAAGGCAGAGGCAGAAGTAGGTGAGGGGGAGACATTCAATGCAGAAACGATTGCTCAACGCGTCGCCTATAATTGGAGTCAAAAAGATAATCTTGAAAAGATGTGGGGAACTAAGAATACCGTATCTGGCCAAGAAGCATTTCAACTTAACATCATCTTGAAGTCAGGACAACTTGCTAATACATTGGTTTTCCAAAAGGATGATAAAGTCTATATACTGTCCATTGAAGGTGACAAAGAAACTATCAATGACTTCTTGGAAAACATGAAGGATACATGGAGTCTTGACGAAAAAAGTTCAAATGCTAAGATTTAAAAGACTTAGAAAAAATGAGATTGACTGAGAGTTGTCTCATTTTTTTGATGTGTTGATGATAAATACCAAAGAAAAAACATCTCAAGAAATCGATCTTGAGTAGTACCACCAACTAGCCTGCAAAAGCAGAAAGAACACCCAAAATTTTTAGCCAGTCTGAAAAAAGTCTTTACATAATGTTATGAAGGACTTGAGAAGCTCTTTAAGTTGCTTATATTATTTTTTTCAACCATTGTTTTTATTTTGATAGTTCTAGAAATTTGTAATTAGAGTCTGTATTTTTGGGGGATTAGTTAGGTCATTATTCTGCATTTTCAGCTATGAAATGTCCTAGGCTCAAAGATGGCTTCTAAACTTCCTGATGTTTTTTTGGTAGCTTTATCTCTTGTTACTTATAGTCTAATGAAAATTATTGCAATCATAAATCGTCAAATTTTAATGATGTATTTAATTATGTTTCACAAAAAGATAGTGATAAATCAGGGACAATGTTCGACTACTAGCGAATCTAAGTAAGAAGACTTACAAAAATTGTAGGTCTTTTTTAAAAATCCGAACATTAAGAATATTTTTTGTATTTTTTCTTGACATTTTCTGAAAAAGGAATATGATAAATGTGAACACTGCATGAGACAAATCTTGCGCGTGTTCGAAAAAATAATAGAGCGTTGCATCCGTAAGTCAATTTGACACGGCTCTTAAAAAACAAAAGGAGAAAGAATGAATATTTATGTTCAAAAGAAAATCGCAAACACGAAGCTGACGCTTTCTGAAATGTCTGGTGGCTATCAAAGGATGGTAACTAGTATGAAGAAGCTCGGCTTTTCTGGTACCTTGAAGCTTATATGGGACGATTTGTTTGCTCATCGCAGCCTAGGTCAATGGGTCTATCTCTTAATTCTAGGGAGCTTTCCGCTCTGGCTGGAGCTGATATATGAACATCGTATTGTGGATTGGACTGGGATGATTTGTAGCCTGACTGGGATTATCTGTGTGATCTTCGTTTCAGAAGGGCGGGCTAGCAATTACCTCTTTGGTCTAATTAACTCTGTGATTTACTTGATTTTAGCTTTGCAGAAAGGCTTTTATGGCGAGGTACTAACTACTCTTTACTTTACCATCATGCAGCCGATTGGACTCTTGGTGTGGATTTACCAAGGTCAGTTCAAAAAAGAAAAGCAAGAGTTTGTTGCTCGTAAGCTAGATGCCAAAGGATGGACAAAATATCTATCGCTCAGTGTGCTTTGGTGGTTGGTCTTTGGCTTGATTTACCAATCTGTGGGGGCTAATCGTCCTTATCGTGATTCAATTACAGATGCGACAAATGGTGTAGGGCAAATCCTGATGACGGCTGTTTATCGTGAACAGTGGATTTTCTGGGCAGCAACCAATATTTTTTCTATTTACCTCTGGTGGGGTGAAAGTCTTCAGATTCAAGGGAAATATTTGATCTATTTAATTAACAGTTTGGTTGGATGGTACCAGTGGAGTAAGGCGGCTAAAAAAGCATAGTCCTATAAACGGAAAAGAAATCGGATGCGACAATGTCTCTCTTTACTTAGCTATACCTTTTGTCCTCTTGTGGACCTATCAGTATCTATACCTCTAGGAAATCACTTTATTCTACCAGTATGGTCTTATTGAGAGATGACAGTGATACAAGTAAAGAAATCGAAGAAGCTTGGGCTAGCAACAAGGACGGTGGAAATAGCATTTGGCGACACCATATGATGATTGCTTTCTAAGTTCATAAAAAGCAAATCTGGGACTCGTTCTCAGATTTTTTGTTAGATAGAATATGTTATATTCTTTGAGTTTGATAAGATTTAAGAATGTTCATTTTATGATATAATAAAAGCAATTTGAAGACAGAAAGAAAAATATATGACTCAAGAAATCGACCTTGAAAAGTATCACCAGCTAGCGCTGCAAAAGCAGAAAGAGCATCGAAAATTTTTAGCCAGTCTCAAGAAAAAGCCACCAAAAAACCTAGATAAGATTGCTCAGCAAATCCATGATGAGGTCTTTGAGGAGATCGACTGTACAGCTTGTGCTAATTGCTGTAAGACTTTAGGACCAGATTTTAAGGAAGCTGATATAGTCCGTATTGCCAAGTATTTCAAGATGAAGCTGCCGGCTTTTGAAGATGAATTTCTGCAGGTGGACGAAGACGGTGACAAGGTCTTCAAGGCCATGCCTTGTCCTTTTTGGGTGGAGACAATCTCTGCTCGATCTACGATGTCCGTCCCAAGGCCTGCCGCGAGTTCCCTCATACAGATCGCAAGAAGATTCATCAGATTAATCATCTGACAATCAAAAATACTCTGACCTGTCCAGCGGCCTATCTTTTTGTGGAGAAGCTGCGGGATAGGTTGTAGCATTCCCCTCTAAATCTTGTACAAAAATTCTAGGGTGGAAGTATCTTCGATCTGTTAGACTATAGTTAGAATTGAACATGGCCTAAAAGCTGTGTGAAAAAGATAAAATTTTCTCGGAGCAGGAGCCCCTCCGTCAATTTTCCTATTTTCACTTTGCTTTTAAGGGCCTTAGTATCTTTTGTGAGGTGAAAAAGAATATGATGCATCAATTCAATCGAACCATGGAATATCTAGAAAGTAAGTTGGACGCAGAAGTGGATTTGCAGAAATTTCAGCAGCTATCAGGTTATTCTTATGCTCTCTTTAGCAGGCTCTTTTCTATCTTGGCAGATATGACTTTAGCAGAATACTTACGCAATCGCAGGCTATCAGAAGCTGTGACAGACTTGCGGGAAAGCTCTGAGAAAGTCATTGACATAGCGATGAAATACGGCTATGAGTCTGCGGATGCCTTCAGCGCAGCCTTCAAGAAATTCCATGGTGTGACCCCCTCAGAAGTTCGAAATGGAAAACCTTATCGGGTCTTTCCTAGACTTCAATTATCCTTAAAGATTACAGGAGGAAAGAACATGGATATCAAGATTCAAAAGAAACCTGCTTTTACCGTAGCAGGCGTCCTATTGGAAGCTATTGACAATAGCCAGTGCCCATCTGCATGGGAACAGCTCTATGCCAATCATAGTTTTGAAAGCCTAGAGAGTCTGGGCAGTGGCCAATCCTTTGGCGTCTGCTCGGATGTCAAAGAAGGCGAAATCATCAACTATATGGCTGCCTATGATGTGAAGGATAAAGCTAAAGCAGAAGAACTAGGTCTGTCAATCAAAGAAATAGCAGAAGCTGAATATGCTATCGTACCAGTCAAGGGGGCTATACCAGCCAGCATTCACCATGCTTGGAAATATGTCTTGGAAGTCTTTTTCCCAGAAACTGGCTATCGCCACTCAGGAGCACCAGATTTTGAAGTTTACACCGAGGGAGACATGTATTCCCCAGATTATCAAATGGAACTTTGGATACCTGTAGTGAAATAAAATGTGAATCGAGGCTGGGACAAAAGTCTAGCCTCTCAATTGTCTTTGGATTGTCGAGCAAGACGCAGTGGTTGAGTGGGCTCTACTACGCTGATTCCATCAGCTTTTACAGCCCAACTCAACTGTGCGGAGGTGGGACGACGAAATCGAATTCTAACGAATTACCGATTTCTGTCCCACTCTCGTTTTTTTGTGGCTTGTGGTATAATAAACCTACTAAAGATGCAGAAAGGATTTCGACCTTGTCATATAAATTTCTACTTTTCGACCTTGACCATACGCTGCTGGATTTTGATACGGCAGAAGACATTGCCCTGACTCAGTTTTTGGAGGAACAGGGCGTAACGGAGATTCAGACCTACAAAGACTATTATATTCCCATGAACAAGGGGCTTTGGCGGGATTTGGAACAGGGGAAAATCACCAAGCTGGATCTGGTCAATACGCGCTTTTCTCGTCTTTTTGCTCATTTTGGCATTGAGAAGGATGGGGCCGAGCTGGCCCTTCTCTATCAGCAGCATATTGCTCAGCAAGGACAAACCTATGCTGGTGCAAGCGAGCTTTTGGACAGTCTGACAGCAGCTGATTATGAGATTTACGGAGCGACTAATGGCATCACAGCTATTCAGACTGGTCGCATGGCCCATTCCGACATCTCACCCTATTTTAACCATATCTTTATCTCGGAGCAGATGGGGACACAGAAGCCTGAAGCTTTGTTTTATGAAAAATAGCAGAGCAAATACCAGCTTTTGAGAAGAGCCAGGCTTTGATGATCGGAGATTCGTTGACTGCTGACATTGCCGGTGGAAACAATGCAGGGATTGATACGGCTTGGTATAATCCGAAGAGGGTTACTAACCAAACACAGGCTAGACCAACCTATACCCTTCAGTCTTATCAAGATTTGTTGGATTTGTTGTTACAATAATAAGAAGAGGCGGTTCGGCCTCTTTTCTGCTATAATAGACCTATGAATAAGCTAATCCAATCAAAACTGGAACTGTTGCCGACCAGTCCCGGCTGTTACATTCACAAAGATAAAAACGGTACCATTATCTATGTCGGTAAAGCCAAGAATCTTCGCAATCGGGTTCGTTCTTATTTCCCGCGGAAGCCATGATACCAAGACGGAGGCTCTGGTATCAGAGATTGTCGATTTTGAGTTTATTGTCACCGAGTCCAACATTGAGGCCTTGCTTCTTGAGATTAATCTAATTAAGGAAAACAAGCCTAAGTACAATATCATGCTCAAGGACGATAAGTCCTATCCTTTTATCAAGATCACCAATGAAACCTATCCGCGCCTAATCATCACGCGCCAAGTCAAAAAGGACGGTGGGCTTTATTTTGGTCCATATCCGGATGTCGGTGCGGCCAATGAAATCAAGCGTCTCTTAGATCGGCTCTTTCCTTTCCGCAAGTGTACCAATCCGCCTGAAAAGGTCTGCTTTTACTACCATCTGGGACAGTGCAAGGCCCACACTATTTGCCAGGTAGACAGCCAGTATTTCAAGGAACTAGCCCAGGAGGTAGCGGCCTTTCTCAAGGGACAGGATGACCAGATTATTGAGGATTTACGGGGGAAAATGGCTGGCGCAGCGCAAACTATGGAGTTTGAAAGGCAGCTGAGTACCGCGACTTGATTCAGTCCATTGGCACGCTGCGCACCAAGCAGCGGGTCATGGCCAAGGATTTGCAGAATCGCGATGTCTTTGGCTACTATGTGGATAAGGGTTGGATGTGCGTACAGGTCTTCTTTGTTCGCCAGGGCAAGCTAATTGAGCGCGATGTCAACCTTTTTCCCTATTACAATGATCCGGACGAGGATTTCTTGACCTATATCGGCCAGTTCTACCAGGAAAAATCCCACCTCAAGCCTAATGAAATTTTGATTCCGGCAGATATTGATGAAGAAGCTGTCCGAGCCATGGTGGATACCAAGGTGCTTAAGCCTCAGCGAGGCGAGAAGAAGCAGCTGGTCAATCTGGCTATCAAAAACGCCCGAGTTAGTCTCCAGCAGAAGTTTGACCTCTTGGAGAAATCAATTGAAAAGACTCAAGGTGCTATTGAGAATCTAGGGCAGCTCCTCAACATTCCGACGCCAGTTCGCATCGAGTCTTTTGATAACTCCAACATCATGGGGACCAGTCCTGTATCAGCTATGGTGGTCTTTGTCAATGGTAAACCAAGCAAGAAGGACTATCGCAAGTATAAGATCAAGACTGTGGTGGGACCTGATGACTACGCCAGTATGCGAGAGGTCATCAAGCGACGCTACAGTCGAGTGATTCGGGATGGACTGACTCCGCCTGATTTGATTGTCATTGATGGTGGACAAGGTCAAGTGAATATCGCTAAAGAAGTTATCCAGGATCAGCTGGGACTAGATATTCCCATCGCTGGACTGCAAAAAATGACAAGCACCAGACTCATGAATTGCTTTTTGGCGATCCTTTGCAAGTGGTAGAATTATCCCGCAATTCGCAGGAATTTTTCCTACTTCAGCGTATCCAAGATGAGGTCCACCGCTTCGCTATTACCTTCCACCGCCAGCTCCGCTCTAAAAATTCCTTTTCATCGCAGCTAGATGGTATTGAAGGCTTGGGACCGAAACGCAAGCAAAATCTCATGAAACACTTCAAATCTCTAACCAAGATTAAAGAAGCCAGTGTCGACCAAATCGTCGAAGTTGGTGTACCACGAGCGGTAGCAGAAGCTGTGCTGGAAAAGCTACATTTAGCAGACCAGCAGAAAGCAGCATCACCTGAAGTAGCAGAGCCAATTGAAAATATGGAATGAACAATTAAATTGTCTGACTGGTAAAAATGTTTATGTAAGATCCATAATGCCGGGTTGTAGTGTAAATGTTTCTGTATTTATGGTAAACTAATACAAATAAAAGAAAGGCAAGGTAGTTTATGTCAAGCGATGCTGCATTAAGAAGTCAATACAATAGTATCAAGGCTAAACGAGACCGATACAAGAAGGTTGCTCAGGGCATTGAAAATAATCATTTAAACTATAATCGTTCAACATCGGAGATGGATGAATACATTAATTATATTGACGATATCACCCAAAAGATTGATAGCAAAAGTGGTTACTTTTATATAGAAAATGTGTCAAGTAAATTAAAGACCAATCGAAATACACTTCAAGAGTATGTCGATTTTGTTCAAAATTCAAACTCTTCTTTTATGGATTTCTTTTATCAGCTATAGCTGATAAATAATTTTGAGAAATATTCGTAAAATCCATTTGTTTCGGAAGTCCATTTCGTCTTAATAAGCCATTAGAATGTTCATTGAGACCTCGTTGACCAGGACATCCTGGATCCGCAAAGAGAATATCAATGTCATGCGCATTCGAAATAGACTTCCAGTTAGAAAATTCTTTCCCACAATCAAAAGTTATCGACTTAAAGAGATGACTGGGAACTTGAGACAACCATTGATTGATGGAGGCCTCAATATCACTTGCTTTCCGTCCATTGGTTTTCAGTGTGATAATAGATTTTGAGAGGCGTTCTACTAAGGTAATGACTGCACTTTTGTGTTTTTCTCCGACAATTGTATCTCCTTCTAGATGACCGAATTCCGTCTTAAAATTAGGATAACTGTCTGCTCTCTCACGTAAATCTCTGCGCAACGCTTGTTTTCCTCGTTTTTCGCTATGACCATTTGGTTTTCTTTTGCCTTTCCAAGGGAGATCCTCTTTCTTTAGAATACCATGGTCTACTAGTCGATAGAGAGTTCTCATAGAACAAGAAACCCTATCTGGATAAGTTCTTTTAATGACATCAAGGCTCCAACTTTGTTCCAAATGAAATTTGGATGAATTCTTTTTCTGATTGCGTAAGCCCGGTTTTATTCCTGCCACAGCGTTTCTTATTGATTTATATCGGTTACAGTAATCATAAGCAGAGTGCCCCTCTCTCAGATAGTTGATGACATTGTAGATTGTCTGTTTTGATCTGCCAAGTAAAGTCACAATATCTGAATCTTTTATGTTTTCTTGATAGTAAGTCTCTATCATTAGAAGCTCGTTTGTAGTAAGATGAGTATAGGTCATTTATGTTAGTTCCTTTCAGACAAATGTGGTGTTTATCTGAAAGGAACTAACATAGATGGCTTTTTCTGTCTAGCTTAATTTTACAAATTGGGATTCTTTATGACAAAAGTGATTAAAACACAAGCAAAAACCTCCATACTTAGTGGAGGCAATCTGTTTTATCAATACAATTTCAAGTCACGAGGATCAACTGGGAAGGTTGGGTTGTATGGGTTGTGACGAAGTTTGAAGTGCTTGACATCCTCAATAGTCTGAGTTCCAGACAATTGCATGACTGTCTTCAATTCCGTATTCAAGTGTTCAAAGACTTGACGCACACCAACACTACCGCCGAGAGCCAAACCATAGATGACAGGGCGACCAATAGCTACCAAGTCTGCTCCTGATGCCAAGGCTTTAAAGACGTGCTGACCGCGACGAACACCAGAGTCAAAAACGATTGGCACACGTTTATCAACTGCTTCTGCTACTTCTTGAAGTGAGTCGAAGGCAGCTGGTCCACCGTCGATTTGACGGCCACCGTGGTTGGTTACCCAGATACCAGAAGCTCCTGCAGCAAGCGAACGTTCAACGTCCTCACGGCATTGTGGCCCCTTGACATAAACAGGAAGTCCAGAGTATGCAGCGATAAATTCTACATCTCGTGGAGATAGGCGTTGTTTAGCTGATTTGTAAACAAAGTCCATTGATTTTCCAGCACCTTCTGGCAGGTATTCTTCAACAATCGGCATGCCAACTGGGAAGACAAAACCATTACGCTTGTCCACCTCGCGATTGCCCCCTACAGTAGCATCTGCCGTCAAGACAATCGCTTTGTAGCCTTCAGCCTTCACACGGTCCATGATGTGGCGGTTGATCCCGTCATCCTTACTAAAGTAAAATTGGAACCAATGAGGTGTCCCTTGAAGTGCTTCCGTAATTTCTGGAAGGTCTACAGTAGAGTAAGAGCTAGTTGTATAGAGGGACCCAAACTCATGCACACCACGCGCAGTCGCCACTTCACCCTGTTCATTTGCTAATTTATGAGCCGCAACAGGCGCCATAATGATTGGTGAAGACAATTTTTCACCAGCAAATTCAATATCTGTACTTGGATTTTCAACATCACAAAGAGTATGCGGAACGATGAGTTTGTGGTTAAAGGCGCGAATATTCTCACGTAAAGTAAAAGTATCTTCCGCCCCACTAGCGATATAGCCAAATGCCGCTTTAGGAATAACTTGTTGCGCCATTGGCTCCAAATCATAGGTATTGATGAAATCTACATGACCTTCTGCATTGCTTGTTTTGTATGACATAAAATGCCCTCCCTGATAAGTAAGCGTTTACTTTGTATATTACAAAGGTATCTTAACTCTTTTTTCAAAACTTTTCAAATATTTTGTTTGGAAATTTCAGAAATTCTAGGACTATGATAAAAAATCCCTATAACAGCAATAAAAAATACATAGCTTGGACGCTCGAAAATATTGGATAAATTCTTTTTCTGATTGCGTAAGACTGGTTTTATTCCTGCCACAGCGTTTCTTATTGATTTTATATCGGTTATAGTAATCATAAGTAGAGTGCCCCTCTTTCAGATAGTTGATGACATTGTAGATTGTCTGTTTTGATCTGCCAAGTGAAGTCACAATATCTGAAACTTTTATGTTTTCTTGATAGTAAGCCTCTATCATTACAAGCTCGTTTGTAGTAAGATGAGTATAGGTCATTTATGTTAGTTCCTTTCAGACAAATGTGGTGTTTATCTGAAAGGAACTAACATAAATGGCTTTTTCTGTCTAGCTTAATTTTACAAATTGGGAATTAAAAAATTTCAATTGGCCATAAGGCTAGTTCGTTATAAAAATGTGATAGCCTAGTGTTGTCACATTTTTTATATTCTCAAAAGTTTTTGTTATACTTGACTTATTCCTCTAATTAACCACCTAGTCGTACCATTGGTTACCTTGGTAGTAAATACAAGGCCTACCGAGCAAGTCAAGTGGCGGATGTCGATATTCACAGTGGTGAAGCGACCAGCTTCAAGGCCAACATCAAAGAGCGAGCCAACACAGCCTGGACGGATATTAAGACCAAGGCAGGTGATGTCAAGGTCCAAGTGGGAGAACGTTTTGAATACTTCAAGAAGCGTGTCTCAAATGTGAAGAATCAAGCCATCTCAGCTAGCACAGAGGCGCTTTCAAATAAGGTCCGCAACTTTAGCGATGCCATTGAAACTGGCCGTCAAAATATTCACAACACGCTTGATTCCCTTGGGAATAAGAATTGATTTGCTTTTGTGACTGTAGATGACGTCCCAGTCGATCTTGAAGAAATGGGGGGGGTAATCGTTCTGAAAAATGGACTGGTTATCAAGCTCAACACGTTATTCCGGCTGAAATGTCGAAACGTCTGGTGATTTAAAAAATGGGAATGGATTTAGATGAGGCTTCTAATGGAATTTTTTTACGAGTTCTAGATGATCAAATTAGCCCAATGTCAAGACATAGAGGTTATTACTCTGCATATAGCGATTTTGTCAAATCAAAACTTGATAATATAGACTTAGATTTACCGCCGGAAAAACTTCAAAATGAAGTACTTAATCTTCAAAAATAAATTGAAAAACTATTCAAAGTAAAGGTTTACCTTTATATTCTAATCAAGGTGCAACACAAGAATTATGGGAACGATTCTACGAAAAAAACTTAATTGAGGTATAATTTAATGGAGATAGAGCGATTAAAAAAACAATTTCTTACATATTGAACTCTGAAAATAAGAACGAGACATTTGAAATCATTAGAACAATTTCAAATGAGGATGAATTGTTTGTATTACTTGATAATTACAATTGGGATAATGGTTTTGAAGTACCTACAGAAATATTGAGTAACCCTCATTGTACACTTTCAACTGCATTACTAGCTTTTTTTATAGAGCGGATGGCTATAGATACTTGTCAGAAGGTGACAGTATTATTTTTAAATCGTTTAACAAAAAGACTGGGAAATATTTTTTTGAAATCTGTATTGAGAAGGATTTTGAATAAAGAATTTCAAATAGGAAATATTACCTTTAACCCGGAGTTAACTAAAATTCAAAAAAATTTAAATTGAAGAAATTAAATCCTGCACTGGACCCTGTGCTTATAGATGGGGTACAAGGAAAAGATTTAAATATTATTCTTTAATATTAATAGGTGAATACTGAATAACGAATTTTTTTCTTGTGTTTGTACAGATATTGACAGAACGCTGATAAGAAAAGAAGAAATCGATGAATTCGCAGGCTGTGAGCAAGTCATTGATTCAACATCAATGCTAGAATGGAAGAGACTATAAACAGTAGTTTTTTTCTTTTTCATTCTTTCTTTTTATCTTAGATGAAGGTAGGAGTGATCTAACCTCACGATACAAAAAAATAGAATTATTTTTTTATGTTTTATGGAAAATAATATAGAGTTGACAGAATTAGATTTTGATTTAGAAAGGAATTATTATGAACGATACCATTACAAACGAGACTATTGAAATGGTCAATAAATTTTTAAGTTTAGCAACGATTGATTTTGATGAGGATCTTGACAGACAGTTAGCAGCAGCCTATATTTTTGGGATGTTAAACGGAAAGGCACAAAAGGATTCTATTTCACCAGAAAATGTCCAAGCCTTGATGATTCGAATTGGTATTGAGAAACTTCAATATACTCCCTAGGTAGCCTTTGAAATGACACGGTTTGTCATTAATGCGACTGATAAAGAATTTCACCCGACGGTTAACGCTATTATTCATAGAGGCATAGAAGGATATTTCTATATGCAGACAATCAATATGATGCTCTTTCAGAGGATTTTAAAGATATTGTTCAAGTAGTGAAAAGCTAGGTATTACAACAGAGTAAGTTCGATTTTATAATCGAACTTACTTAATTTTCAAATCACAATCGGTCACATAGTGAGAAAAATTCAAGCAATGTGAAGTAAGCATTAGAAGGCTTAGAATATTTGATATCGAAATAATTTGACATTGAAATAATTTTATAATATAATATTCCTATTCTTTATTAATAGGAGACACTAATGAAAAAAATTGTTACAGCTAGTGTAGCGCTTTTATCGGTTATAACTTTAGCAGCATGTTCTGGAAAATCAACTTCAGAATCTTCTGATAAAGCTTCAAGTTCTGTAGAAAAAACTTCTACTTCAAAGAGTTCATCAAGTAGCTCTGAAACTTCATCAAAAACAGCTAGTTCTGATCTAAAAACTCCAGAAATTGTTCTTTTGACAGATGAAGAAATTGACAATGCTAAAACAATTGGCGATATGAAAGCTCTTTTTGGTAAGTTGATTGACAACTATAAGAAATACATTACCGAAATCGGTAATAAAGTTCCAGAAGCTGGAAAAGAAGCATATAATCAACAAGTCCAACCAGCAATTGAGTCTATGGAAACTTCAAGAGAAACATTTAACAATACACTTTCAGCCGCTGGTCCGGATGATACAGTAGTTCCAGAACAAAGTCGTAACCTGTTTCTTCAACAGTTGAAAACAGGACGTGATGCTATGAAGCAGGCTATTGAAGGTGCTTATAAATCTCTTGCTCCGCTTATTTCTGGACAATAATATCTCAACAAAGTAGGTGATTGTCACCTGCTTTTTTTGTACTTAAAATTAATAGTTATAAAAGAGATAGCGTGTGACACATAAGAAGTAGATGAACTTATGATTGTTGGTGAGGAGAAAAAATCATAAACTATACCGTTTCTAAAATGATCCATAAGTTCTGGAAGATAAACCACCCAGAGGATGGTTTTCACGTTTTCAGTCAGTTTTTGATATACTAGATTCAAACTAAACAGTCATTTACTTAAGGAGCAAGCATGAAACAAAGAATTGCCATTTTATCTGATATACACGGAAATACGACTGCCTTGGAAGCAGTCCTAGCTGATGCCAAAAAGCTAGGAGCAACCGAATACTGGCTTCTGGGGGATTTTTTTCTTCCTGGTCCGGGTGGAAATGATTTGATGGATCTTTTGGAAGGTCTGCCAATCACTGTATCAGTCAGGGGAAATTGGGATGACTGCGTTTTAGAAGCTTTAGATGGTGTCTATGGCTTGGAAGATCCTCAAGAAGTACAACTTTTGCGCCTAACTCAGTATTTGATGGAACGACTTGATACTCGGCATATTGACTGGTTGAGAAGTTTGCCACTTCTTGACAAGATTGAGGTGGATGGTTTGCGTTTTTCACTTAGTCATAACTTACCTGACAAAAACTACGGTGGAGCTTTACAGGTGACAAATGAGACTTCAAATTTTGATCATTTGCTGGATGAGGAAACGGATATGGCTGTTTACGGTCATGTTCACAAGCAGTTGCTTCGTTATGGAAGTCAAGGACAACAAATTATTAATCCAGGGACAATTGGCATGCCCTATTTTGATTGGGAATCACTAAAAAACCACCGCGCCCAGTATGCCGTGATAGAAGTAGAAGATGGGGAATTGGTAAACATTCTATTCCGAAAAGTTTCCTATGATTATGAAGCAGAGTTAGAATCAGCCAAAGAAAAAGGACTTCCTTTTATTGAAATGTATGAAGAACTACGACGTGAAGATAACTATCCAGGACATGATAAGGAACTGTTAACCTCCTTGATTCAGCAACATGGTTATGTGGAGGAGGTCAAAGATTTCCTTCAGAAAATAAAAATGAAAGTTAAAGAGAGATGACCTTAAATTTTGACAAGCATAGAGATCATTTGGAACAAGATATTCGAGAAGAACTTCAAAGTATTTATATAGACAAATTTAAAATACTAGACATTAAAGAGAATGTCCTGGGACCCTATTGTCCGATCTTCTTATTTGAGATAAAGCTTGAGGACTATCGAGATAGATTAGATATTTTAGTTGATGGTAGTGATCTGATACTAAAGTGGGGAGAGGAAAAATACGCGATTCAGTATAAGTATGATCGCGAAAGTCTAAAGGAAGGACTGGAAAGAATTAAGATCTACCTAGATCAACCAGAATTGATTTTTTCTGAGCCTCTGAGTCCTAAAAATGTCCATCTGAAGTCTAAAGGTATTGAAAGAATGATTGCTAATGTCTTTGAGGGGAAAACGAGAACCAACTGCTGGGAAAAATCTGACCAAAAGGATGGGGATTATAAAGCTCTTATTACGACTCTCTTCCCTCACTACCAGGCTTCTTTTATCCTTGAGCTAAGAGAACAATATTTTATCGTGAGAGATATTTTTCCTCTCAAGGCCGGCATAGAAAGTCAAAGTTTGCAGTTGCATCAGCCGATTGATTTAACCTCCTCAAATATGGCTTCTTTTTTGAGTCAATTTAAGGAATCTATAGAAGCTGACTTGGAAAAGGGTGAAGAAAAATTAACTGACTCAATGTCTGTCTCCGAGCTCATTTTGACTGCTCCTCTTAGGCCTGATACTGTAGGGGCAAAGGTTTTACAAGTACAGAGGATTATCAGCACAAGCTTCACAAAGGACGTTTCTTTTTTTGAAACGACCAAGATGATGGAGGATGACAGTCTTTATGAGGTTGATTTTTTTGCAAAATCCAACTTTTATTCGGCAATCTTTTCTATTACTTTGATCGGCAGGCATTTTTATCTTCACGTGACTAGGCCAAATAAAGCAGACTTGAAAGATTATTGGGATTTATTTGGTTATCCCTATGAGTTAACTGAGGAAAATCTTAGAAAAGTGATAAAGGTAGCTGAGACATATTTTGCTAGTCATCTAAAAAAGGATCAAAAACCATCAAGTTCTAATAACAATAAATCTCAACTAATCCATCAAATTAAATCCCAAGCAAGAAAAAAGAATAAGGTGCTCGCGAAAGAAAAAGCAGACAAGGAAGTGTATTTAGGATTGAGAAAATTGTTGAAACTGCAAGTCCTTATTTTCTTTATCTTGATGATTTTGGCATTTGTCGTAGAGGTGTATATGGCTGGAGCAGGTTATAAAGCCTTTAAAATGAGAATTCAGTTTAGTCGGGTATCAGTGCATAGTTTTTCGCTTCTTTTTCTTACCATGTATGGTTTTTTGACGCTCTATATCACTGGGCTGAAGATCAATGGATTTTTGAAGCAGTATCCTCGTTGGAAAGGACTTCCGACCAAGGGAAGTAGTCTTCCTAAAAAGGAGACAGGTTTGACATTCTTGGTGCTTTTTCTTGTTCTTTTTCTAGGTGCCATTGAATTGGCCCTTCGCAAACCTGAACCAAAAGTGGAAATACCTTAGATAGAACAAAATTTAAACAAGGTTTTTGATCAAGAAAGAAGCTCTAGTTACAGTGATTTAATAAAGGGCTTGAGAGATTCAAGTAGCCAGAATGGAGAAAACGAAACCTCTGCTACAGAATAATCTTATTAAGTAGCAAGGGCTGATAGTTCTATCTTATAGAGAATGAAAAACCTCTGCAAACTCTTACAAAATATGATAAAATGAAGCTAGTATATTAAGAAAAGGAAGAGACCTATGAAATTTCTAGAACTCAATAAAAAGCGTCACGCAACCAAGCATTTCAATGATAAACCTGTGGATCCAAAGGATGTCCGTACAGCGATTGAAATTGCAACTTTGGCTCCAAGTGCCCACAATAGCCAGCCATGGAAATTTGTAATAGTGCGAGAACGCAATCAAGACTTAGCCGAAATTGCTTTTGGCTCTAACCAAGATCAGGTTAAAGAAGCGCCAGTGACTATTGCCCTCTTTACGGATACTGATTTGACCAAGCGGTCTCGTAAGATTGCACGTGTGGCTGGAGTTAAAAATTTCTCTGAAGAACAGCTTCAATTCTACATGCAAAATCTACCAGCTGAGTTTGCTCGCTATAGCGACCAACAAAGAGTGATTACTTAGCCCTTAATGCTGGTCTGGTAGCCATGAATCTCGTTCTGGCTTTAACCGACCAAGGTATCGGATCCAACATTATTTTAGGTTTTGATAAATCTAAGATTAATGAAGTCTTGGAGATTGATGAGCGTTTCCGTTCGGAACTCTTGATTACGGTTGGTTATACTGATGATAAATTAGAGCCTAGCTATCGTTTGCCAGTTGACGAAATCATTGAGAAACGTTGATACAGCTGTATTGATTTAAATCGAATTAGAGATTGGGGTAATATAATGACAATTGATTTTAAAGCAGAAGTTGAAAAACGCAGAGAAGCTCTCTTGGCCGATCTGTTCAGCCTTTTGGAAATTAACTCAGAGCGGGATGACTCCAAAGCGGACAAAGAGCATCCTTTTGGACCTGGACCTGTTCAAGCCCTACATAAGTTTTTAGAAATCGCTGAGCGCGATGGCTATGAAACCAAAAATGTGGACAATTACGCTGGTCACTTTACTTTTGGTGAGGGTCAAGAAGAACTAGGGATTTTTGCCCACATGGATGTGGTTCCTGCTGGAAGTGGCTGGAATACAGATCCTTACAAACCTGAAATCATTGATGGTAAGCTTTATGCGCGTGGTTCATCTGATGATAAAGGTCCAACCATGGCTTGTTACTATGGTTTGAAAATCATCAAAGACTTGGGGTTGCCAGTATCGAAGCGTGTGCGCTTTGTGGTGGGGACAGACGAGGAATCTGGTTGGCAAGACATGGACTATTATTTCAAGCATGTTGGTCTGCCTGAACCAGACTTTGGTTTCTCACCAGATGCGGAATTTCCAATTATTAACGGAGAAAAAGGGAATATCACCGAGTACCTCCATTTTGGAAATGATAACACTGGTAATGCTAAACTTCATAGCTTTACAGGTGGCCTCCGTGAAAATATGGTGCCAGAGTCTGCAACAGCAGTTGTATCTGGACAATTACCAGATCTGGCTGGTCTCTTAGATGCCTTTGCCAAGGAACACAAGCTTCAGTATGAAATTTCAACTGTTGATGAAAAAACTTATACCATTACGATCATTGGTAAGTCTGCTCATGGGTCAACTCCTGAAGATGGGATCAATGGTGGGACCTACTTGGCCCTCTTGTTGAACCAATTTGACTTTGGTGGTGCTGCCAAGTCTTATCTGGAAGTGGCAGCTCGAGTACTGCACGAGGACTTTGCTGGTGAGAAGTTAGGAATTGCTTATACAGATGCTAAAATGGGCTCTCTCAGCATGAATGCTGGTGTCTTCCATTTTGACAGTGCTAAGTCAGACAATACTATTGCTCTGAACATCCGTTACCCGCAAGGAACTGATCCGAAAGCGATTCAGAACGGTCTTGAAAAGTTGCTGGTGTTGTGTCAGTAAGTCTATCTGACCACGGACACACTCCACACTATGTCCCAGCAGATGATGAATTGGTAGCAACTCTTTTGAGTGTTTATGAAAAACAAACAGGTCTCAAGGGACATGAGCAAGTCATTGGTGGTGGAACCTTTGGCCGTCTTTTGAAGCGTGGTGTGGCTTTTGGTGCTATGTTCCCAGACTATGTCAACACTATGCACCAAGCTAACGAGTTTACAGATGTAGAAGACCTTTTCCGTGCTGCGGCCATTTACGCAGAAGCTATCTACGAATTAATCAAATAAAAAAGAAGAACTCGTTTGGTCTTTCCAAATGAGTTTCTTTGCAAGGAGATATCATGCGAACAATAGAGGATATTGCTAAGGCCATCATGGCCGACCCAGAAAATCAAGAATACACAAAGCAGGGAATCAAGCCACTCTTTGCGGCACCAAAGAATGCTCGAATTAACATTGTTGGTCAAGCACCGGGGCTTAAAACTCAAGAGGCTGGACTTTACTGGAAAGACAAGAGTGGTGACCGACTGAGAGAATGGCTGGGTGTCGATGAAGAAACTTTTTATAATTCTGGTTACTTTGCAGTTTTGCCCATGGATTTATTTCCCAGGTCATGGAAAGTCTGGGGACTTACCACCTCGTAAGGACTTTGCAGATAAATGGCATCAACCTATTTTAGATCTTTTGCCAGATATTGAGCTGACTATTTTGATTGGTCAGTATGCACAGAAATACTATCTGCATCAAAAAGAAAATATCAAGTTGACTGAGACGGTCCAACGTTATAAAGACTATTTGCCTGACTTTTTTCCTTTAGTTCATCCATCGCCCCGCAACCAAATCTGGATGGCTAAAAATCCTTGGTTTGAGGCTGAAGTAGTGCCAAAATTGCAAGCATTAGTACAAAAGATTATTCATCAATAAAGGGGAAAAACTATGGATGCATATCAACAAGTGGCTAACAAGTTGCAAGAGTTGGGGATCACTTTTGATGTGGTGGAGCACCCACCTGCATTTACGACAGAGCAGGCGGATAGCTATATTGAAGGTATGGAAGGCGTTCGGACTAAGACCATGTTTTTGACCAACAAGAAGAAAACCCAGTATTATCTTCTGATTATGGATGACAAGAAAAATCTGGATATGGACCTATTTAAAGAGCTAGTTTCAGCCAACCGTATTCGCATGGCTTCAGCGGATTCCCTCTATGAAAAAATGCAGTTGTCACCAGGAACGGTATCACCTTTTGGCCTGCTTAACAATGAGGAGAAGGACATTCAAGTTTATTTTGATAAGGACATTGTATCAGAGGATATCATGACTTTCCATCCCAATACCAATGAAAAGACCATCTTTGTCTCTACAATAGATTTGTTTAAGTTCCTGCAAGATTTGGGATATTCTTATGAAATCTTAGAGCTTTAGTCAGCTTTTTCTGAGATTGCGGACTATTTAAAACAGAAGAGGAGGGCAGAAGATGGCCTCAAGCAAAGAATATTTGTTCTTCATTTTGGAGCAGTTATCTGATTTAGATGAGATCAGCTATCGGGCTATGATGGGGGAGTATATTATTTATTACAAAGGGAAAATAGTCGGTGGCATCTATGATGATCAGCTCTTGATCAAACCAGTCAAAGCGGCTCAGAAATATATGTCTGAAGCTGTGTTGGTGTCTCCTTACCCAGGTGCTAAAGAAATGCTACTGGTAGACAATTTGGACAGTAAAGACTACCTAACCACCTTATTTAAAGCTATGTTTGATGAGCTTCCCGCCCCAAAAGCTAAAAGAAAAAATAAGTAGTAATAAACCAGTTTCTGATCAAACTAGTTTTTTGTCATAATGAAATGCTTCTTAACAGGATTGTAAGTGTTTTACAGTGGAAACTAAATCTGTGACAGCTATTATTCTATTTAATATAATTAGAAAATACTTATATATATTAATATTATAAAGGAAGCGAAATGACCAAAAAGCTTAACTGTGACTTTTATATCGGGAAGATCCACAGATTATCCAACCGACTGATGAATCGAATATTACTAGACCAAGAGATTCAGGATTTTAATGGTGAACAAGGACCGATTCTTCATGCTTTGTGGCAGCAAGATCAACTGAGCCAAACGCAACTAGCAAACAAGACAGGGCTTACACTAAACACTCTAACTAAGATGTTGGAGCTGATGATGGAGATGAATCTGGTTGAACGCTGTCCCCATGAAAAGGATAAGTGCAGGAAAGTCATTTGTTTGACAGATCATGCTAAGAGTCTGAAAGATGATTATGATCGAATTTCTAAGGAAATGACAGAAATCATATATCAAGATTTTTTACCAGAAGAAGCAAAAGATTTTGAAAGTTGTCTAGAAAAAATTCTGCTGAATTTGGAGCGAGTTGAAAAAGAAGAAGTATGAGTGAGACCATAGTACTATCTGGAATTTAAAAGAAGTCTTAGTATAGTGGTGATGGATTCAAATATAAAATGCCTTCCAGTGCCTCTTATAGCTTTTGGTTTCCACCATAAGCATTGCCGGTTAAGTTAAGTCTAAGTTTGATTAGTTACACTATCCAGAAAAAGGGAGGTGATCCTATGAAAAAAATGAAGGCTATTGTCATTTATGAACCAGGAGGACCAGAAAAACTTCTATTAGAAGAGAGACCTATTCCTGAATTACGAGAAGGATGGACTTTGGTTAAGGTTAGAGGATTTGGAATAAATCATTCAGAAATCTTTACACGGCAAGGCTTGTCACCTAGTGTTAGCTTCCCTAGAATTTTAGGCATTGAATGTGTTGGCCAGGTAGCTGAGACGACCCGGACAGATTTAGAGATTGGTCAGAAAGTAGTTTCCATCATGGGAGAAATGGGTCGAGCTTACGATGGCTCATATGCTGAGTACGTTCTCCTGCCAAATGACCAAGTTTATCCTGTCGAAACCAGTCTGTCTTGGGCTGAGCTAGCCGCAGTTCCCGAGACCTATTATACGGCTCTTGGCTCTTTAAAAAATTTGCATATTAAGCCCGAAGATAATATTTTTAGTTCGGGCGGCAACCAGTGGTGTTGGTCTAGCTTTTTGCTCGCCTTGCCAAAGCACAGTTTCCTGATGTTCATATCGTTGGTTCGGTTCGAAGTGGCTCTAAACAATTTTTTTACTTAAGCATCAAGCTTATGATGACATTGTTATTGATCAAGATGGTCGTTTGGAGACTGAGGAGCAGTTCGATAAAAATTCTAGAGTTGGTAGGTCCATCGACTATTAAGGATTCATTTGATCATATTGCTCCGGGCGGAATTATCTGTGTAACTGGTCTCTTAGGAGGACAGTGGGAGCTAGAAGGCTTTAACCCAATTGAAGAAATAAAGAATAATAGTTTTATGACGACCTTTCATTCAGCTCAAGTCAACCAAGAATTGATGGATGAGTTGTTTGACTATATTGACCGATACCAAGTAGATGTTTCCCCGAGGTGCGTTTTTTCCTTGGAAGAAGTGCCCGAAGCTCATGCTTATATTGAAGGGAAGACAGGTTTTGGTAAGGTTGTGATTATCAATGAAAATAAATAGGAGAAGCATGATGAAAAAGATTAGTGCAAAAGAATTACAAGGTCTTTTACAGACTGAAAAGATTGAATTGATTGATGTTCGTGAAGTAGATGAGTTTGCGAATGGGCATATAGCTGGCGCTCGCAATTTGCCTCTTAGTGGCTTGGCAGAAAACTATCTTAGCTTGGACAAAGAGATTTCCTACCATGTTATTTGTCAAAAAGGAGGTCGGTCTGCACGGGCGTGTGAATTTTTGGAGGCTAAAGGTTATCAAGTGACCAATGTGGAGGGCGGAGTAGAAGCTTATCCAGATGAATTGACGCAATAGAAATTTTCAGAAGACTACTAAAATTTATTGAAATTTTGGTGGTCTTTTTGTAGAATGTAGTTAAGAATTTCTCTTGTTTTTCATGCTTTGTGAATGGAGGTTTTTTCCATGAAAATGAAAACAACAGCTTGTTTGTTGTTTGGTCTCTCTGCTTTTACATTAGTTGCTTGTTCTTCTGATAAGAAAGATAATTCCAAAACCTCGGGATCGACTTCGGACACTCAACAGGTAGAAAATCAAGCAAAAGATAAGAAAATAACCGAAAAACAAAAGGATACTAGTCTTTCTTATAATGGAAGTTATTATAGTCTACAAGGAAAGTATGAGGAAATCCTGATTGTAAATAAAAAGTACCCTCTCTCTTCTCATTACAATCCTGGAGAAAATTCTACTGCCAAGGCAGCTTTACTTAAGTTGATTGCGGATATGCAAGTCGCTGGATATGCTGTCAGCGACCAATACAGTGGCTTTCGTAGTTATGATACTCAGCTGGAACTTTACCAAAATTATGTCAATCGAGATAGAAAGGAGGCTGCCGATCGTTATTCAGCCAGACCTGGATACAGTGAACACCAGTCTGGTTTAGCCTTTGACCTGATTGATACAGAAGGAAATCTGCTGGAAGAACCCGGTGCCAGTCAGTGGCTTTTGGATAATGCCTCCAATTATGGATTCATTGTGCGCTTCTTAAAAGGTAAGGAAACTTCAACAGGCTACATGCCAGAAAGCTGGCATCTGCGTTATATTGGACGGGAAGCTAAGGAGATTGCTGATTCAGGTAAATCATTAGAAGAATACTTTGGTATTACCGGAGGAGATTATCAAGATTGATCGAATGTGGCTTCGTCTTTTCTATAGGTCATTATAAAAAAAAACAAGGAGGACAGATTTATGAAGTTTTACAAAATTGATCCATCTATTGATGTTGTTGAAACTCCCGTCGAAGAAAGAGGTCGTTTGATCCGTCATCTTCATTTAGCAAAGGGGAAGGAAATTCCTGAACATAAGGCTGATGCACTAGTGACAGTTGTCTGTTTGGAAGGTAAGGTAGATTTTACAGCTTTAGGTGAAACTGTTCAAATGCTTCCAGGAACTTTTCTTACAATGGAGCCCAATGAACTTCACAGTTTATATGGTGTGGAAGAAAGCCATGTTCTAGTCATTCAGCAATTGATTTATTAAAAATAAAAAAAGTCTGATGTAAAACATCAGACTTTTTTTATCGAGTTCTAAGGTGGATTAAATAAAGAGAAGTGGATCTTCTAGTTATGGATTGGTAGTTACAAGACCTTGTTCATTAAAGGTATATTGTTTGCCATTGATTAGAAGAGTTTCACTGTGAGCCATCTTCCCATCTTCTTTAAGGTAATACGAACCCTGCCAAGCATTTGAGAACATGGATCCATCTTCAGTTGCAAGTAATACCATTCGTCAGCGATCTGTTGCCAACCAGTTAACATTTCCCCGTTTACTGGATTAAGATAATAAGATTTTCCAGCATCTCCTATTTGGTGAAGTCCTGTTAGCATATAGCCATCAATCGGTTGAAAATAATACCATTTTCCTTGAATATTTTGCCAGCCTGTGAGCATGCTTCCGTCTGTTGGATTAAAATAATACCAGGCTGGGCCTTCGTGGTTACCAGCACCTGTTAATTGTTGCCATCCAGTCTGCATATCTCCATTTTTATCATGGAAATAATAACATTCACCGTTTTCACCAACCTGCTGGACTCCAATTAGCATATAACCTTCAGTAGGATCAAAATAGTACCACTTACCTTTGATATTTTGCCATCCAGTTTTCATATCTCCATTTTCTGGGTCGAAATAATACCAAGATCTTTCTTTGTAATATCCAAAACCATCTAATTCTTGCCAGCCAGTCAGCATATAGCCGTTGACGTTGAAGAAATAATACCTTCCATTAATTTGCTGCCATTGATTTCTGGGAAAACTACCATCTGGATATTTGTACCACCAACCCTTCTTATCTTTAATCCACTGTCCATCTGTGTGATTAGTGATTTGCGGTCGAATCTGTTGGGCATGAACAGAAATACCATCTTGTGTCACTAAAGTTGCTAATAGACCAACTAACAATATAAGTTGTATAAGGAATAGCGTGCGACGTTTCATTTTTTCCTCCTTCAAAGGTTTCAGCTGGAGTGAAATAAAAATTTCACAGAGAGAAGTGTTACTGCAGTTAAGATACCATATTTTCTTTTATTCTTCAAACAAACAGAAATGTCTAATTTATTCAAGCATATTTATTATTTGCATTTGTAAACAAAGATAAACGAGTCTATCTAGATGGCTTTTAAAATAAGTATTTATAAGAATGTAATATTCTTCTATTTTAGATAAATATCTAAAAATAATGAATCTTTAAAAAAATTAGTGATATATTAAAAAGCATATTTTTGTTTCATGTATAAAAACAAAAAAATAAACACTGTTTTTATAGATATAATACCTTTTTTGTATGAAATAGCTTCACAGATCAAACCATAAAAAGTGCTTACTGTCTTGTTTACAAATAAAAAAATAGAGTTAACTCTTAAAAAAATCAGAAAATTGCATGTAAAATAAAACAAAAAAACGAACATAGATAAAAAAATAGAATTACATTAAGAACAATATTGAAAAAAATAATTTTTGAAAACACGAACAAATTTCTTGCTTTGCCTAAATTTTTTTGTGTTATAGTTTAGGTCGATGTGACATATGCATAAAAAGAATTTTTTTAGCAATATTGATATTGGATAGTTTTTCTTTTTGTCAAATTATTTGTCTCAGAAGTTTACGCGAAACTGACTGATTAAAACATGATTGATGCTGATCTAAAGATTTTATGTCCAAGATGTCTTATTTACTGAAGAATTATTTTTTGTCATGGCACGTCTAAAATATAAGATCATTTTAAAAGATAAATGAATGATTTTGGAGGTTTATTATAATGTCGAAACGTTTAAGATTTTTATCTTGTTCAGTCTTAGCTGCAGCAGCAGTGATTCCAGCTTTTTCTGGAAATACTGTTCAGGCCGCTGACTACTATGGTTATAGTTCTCGCTATAGTAACTTATACCAACCAGGTGTTAATTACTGGAATACTGGCTTCACAAGTCGCCGTAATACAGTAACTAACAGCCGTACTAGTCGTCATAGCAGTCGTCGTAACTCTCGTTACAACAACTACAGCTATGGTTACAATAACTATGGCTACGGATATGGCTATGGCTATGGTTACAATAACTACTATTTAGGTTCTAATATTTGGGATTATTTCTATCCAAATTACAATTACAATAACTATGGTTACAACTACAATAACTATGGTTACAATGGTTGGAACAACTACAACAACCTAGTAAACGATGAAAACTATATCTACTGGAATGGTAATCACTACTACCGTATGAACGATGGTAGCTACCGTATTTACCGTGACGGTGAATGGAAACCATTGACAAACAATAGCAACAACAACTCATCATCTAACAATTTGGAAAACGATCCTCATTACCGTTATGAAAATGGCTACCATTACTATGTTTTAGAAAATGGTGACTATTACTATTACCAAGATGGTAAATGGGTATTGGTTAAGACTTCAACCAACAATTCAACAACTCCATCACCTCAAGCTCAGCCGGAAACTCCAAGTACAGAACAACCAGCTGAAGATCCAAAACCAGCACAACCTGCAGAGGATCCAAAACCAGAAGTTCCAACTCCAACTCCAGCACAACCTGAGGCTCCAACTCCAGCGCCTAGCGATAAGCCTGAAGAGCCTACTACACCTGCTGAACCAAAACCAGAACAACCAACAACTCCAAGTGTTGATTTACCAGAAAATCCGCCAATTAACGGTGCTGATAGTGAGTTTGATCCATTTAATCCAAAACCAGCACAACCAGCAGAAGATCCAAAACCAGCGCAACCAGATCAACCAGCAACACCTGGAAATTCAGGTTTGGTGACAACTGATGAACCTAGTGAAAACCAAATCCCTGATTATGTTGAAAAACCAGCAGAAGGACTTGAGCACTTGGCATGGGCACCAAATGGGCAAACTCCTAAATTGGTTTACCCACCAGGAAAACCAGGTGATAAAGCCCTTAAGAATGATAAAAACTACTACTTCGATGGTAGCACACATTACTACTATGTACCATCTAACTCAGACCGTACAGGTTATTCAGCATATTGGAAGTGGATTGGACAAAAATGGAAACTTCAAGGTATGACAGATCCAAACGATCCAGGTATTGATCCAAAACTTCACAAAAATACTGCTGACGATGAGTACATGTACAGTGATCAAAACTCTAGCGTGAAACTCTACTCAACAAACTTGGTAACTACTGCCAAAGCTGGTCAACCATTGCCATTCAAGAATGTTGAAGAGTTCAAGAAATACGTTATCGAAAAAATGAATCCTAAATTCCTTGATAACGCTGGATGGGATGCTAAAGCTGAGTGGGAAATCGAAGATCCAGAAATCTTTGAGAAGACGAAAGAAAACCCATACGCTAAGGACTATGTTTTGATTGCAAACCTCAAGAGTGGTGTTGAGGACAAGAAATATAGTGACGTAGAATTTGGTTATGTGAAGTTTGTTTACCGTGTTGAAGCGACAAACGATACAAACTATGACTATGTTTCAAAAGCGAAAGAAGCTTTCGCTAAAATCAATGAAACTCGTAAAGCTCAAGGTTTGAAAGAGTTGACTTGGTCAGAAGACATTTATCAAAACCAAGCACTTCCGAAAGTAAACGAAATTTCACGTCAATACGATAGCACTGGCTTTGTCGGACGTCGTGATGAAGATGCAGCTACTGTCGTTAAGAAATGGGCTAATAGCGGTCTAAGAGACTTGCTTCTTGATCCTAACGTAACTGAAGGTGCAGTAGCGACAGTTGTAGACGGAAATGGTGTTTACTACTGGACATACAACTACAAATAATCAATCTTTTCCTAATGATTTCACTTAATTAACTTGAAAATCCCTTAAGATCAAATTCTTAAGGGATTTTTGTTCTAAAACTTTAGTAGTATATATGCAAAAAACACAAAAAAAATAGGATAATATTTATGTTTTTGTTTGACTAAGAGATCAGATGGGGATAATATATTATATAGAGGAGGAGTAGACTATCATTGTTTTTATTACAAAGGAGTATAAGTAATGAAATCAAAAAGAAAGTATCTATCAAGAGTGATGATGTTTAGTTCTGCCTTAGTATTAGCTTTTCTTGCTACAAATACTGCTCAGGCAGAGGAACATAATGACGTTTTTTATTCTCGTTATCGTCCAGGATTTAACTATTATAATCCGCGCGTCAGAAATAACTATAATTACGGTCGATACCCTGGTTATTACAATCCATGGTATAACTATAATGTCTTTTATTGGAATGGAAATTACTACTATAAAAACCAGAACGGGGATTATTATGTCTACAAGAATGGTAAGTGGGAACTCTATTACCAGGATGGCTTTAATAAACTGAAAAATGATCCGCATTATCGTTATGAAAATGGCTATCACTATTATGTGTTGGATGATGGTTCATACTATTACTATGAAAATGGTAAGTGGGTTTATGTTAAGAAAGCAGAAGATCCAACTCCAGAACCAAATCCGACTCCAGATCCTAAGCCAGATCCTGAAACGCCTAAGCCAGAGAAGCCTGACTGGGCACCAAATCCAAATATAGATTATAGTAAATTGCCAAAACCTCTTTACAGACCTGATGATCCTCGGATGAAGAGTGATCCTCGCTTTGTAGATGATAATGGCACCTATTATTACCGAGTCCATCTAGGAGACGAAAACCCTGATGGTATTGATGGATATTACAAGTGGATGGGCGACCGCTGGAAACTCTTTAACGGAACGGATCCAAACGATCCGGCTCTTGATCCAAATAATCATTCCAATCCAAAGGACGATGAATATAATTATGATGATAATGCTTCTACAGTTAAACTATACTCAGAGAATCTAGTTGGTACTGGTAAAGCAGGAGATCCTCTTCCATTCAAGAGCAAGGAAGAATTTATCTCTTATGTTCAGCAACATCTGGCACCAAAAATGATAGATAATGCAGGCTATGACTGTAAGGTGACATATGAACTCGAAGAAGAAGATGTCTTTAATCAAGCAGTGGATCATGCTTGGGCTAGAGATTACGTTTTGACAGCTTATTTGACAAGTAGCGTCAAAGGATATGAAAAAACAGAATTTGGTCATGTGAAGTTTATTTATCGTGTGGAAAAAACTGAAAACTCAAACTTCCCTAATATTGATAAGGCTAAAGCTGCTTTTGCAAAATTAAATGCGGAACGTAGAAGACTTGGCTTACAAGAACTAACATGGTCCGATGAACTTTATAACAATCAATCTTTACCAACAGCTCAGAAACTTTCTGTCAATTATGATAGTAGCGCTGGTATCACCTTCCGTCGAGAAGAAAATGCTGAAGTAGTTGCTAACAAATGGCTAAACTCAGGAAATAGAGAATTGATTCTAAATCCTGATGCCAAAGAAGGTGCAGTTGCCTGTGTACAAGCAGGTGATGGTACATATTATTGGGTGTTTAATTATAAATAAAATAAATGAATATAATGGTCTATTCCTTTAACCGAGAACTTCCTCCATCTTTTAGATGGGGGGAGTTTTATATTACTAAAAGCAAAACAAAAGCCACTTCCGACTAATCGGAAATGGCTTGAATTCAATAATCGAATGTATTGAATAGATGTTCTTATTTGAGACCGTATTTTTTGTTGAAACGATCCACACGTCCATCTGCTTGAGTGAACTTTTGACGTCCAGTGTAGAATGGGTGTGAGTCTGATGAAATTTCAACACGAATCAATGGGTAAGTTTCCCCTTCGAATTCAACTGTTTCGTTTGAACGCTTAGTTGAACCACTAAGGAATTGGTAACCAGTTGAAGTGTCCATGAAGACAACAGGACGGTATTCTGGGTGAATATCTTTTCTCATTTTAAAAAATTTCCTTTCTGCCATGGTCTCTTTGCGAGCCATAGATTAGTTACTTTGATAGTTTATCAAATTTCATTTGCTTTGACAAGCCTTTTCGCTCATTTTCTTTGCTTTTTCGCTAATTCTTTTAATTCTTGGAAGATTTCTTCATTTTCTTCTAGCGAATAGGAGTTAGCACCACTAGCTAAGGGATGTCCTCCGCCATGATGATTTTTTGCGACTTCATTGATTGGAATGAATTTGCTGCGCAATCGTACACGGTAATGACCGCTTTCTTGTTCAACAAAGATTCCCCACAGCTTGACGTCTTCAATTCGACCAGGAGTTGCAACAATATCTGCAGTTTCAGCGTCTGTAAGTTGGTTTGCTTTTAGTAAATCCTGAGTGATGATGACACGTGCTGCTCCATTTTCATCAAGTTCAAGATGATCGTATACATAGCCTTGAAGCTTGGCAACTTTGTAGCTGAAAGAGTCCATTTTCCGAGCCAGCGTAGCAAAATCAAAGGGATATTCCCTTAATTGACTAGCGACTTGTAAGGTTCGAGCGGTAGTAGCAGGGTAAAGAAAACGTCCCGTGTCTCCAGTAATTCCAGCATAGAGGAGTTTAGCGACATATGCATCCATTTTTAGGTGATTGTCTAAAGCGAATAAAGAAATTAGTTCGCAGGTGCTACTTGAATTGGTATCAACCCACGCTAAATCACCATAAATGTCATCATTAGGATGATGGTCTATTTTAATCAAAAAGGATCCATTTGGATAACGTTTATCATCAATTCGAGCTGTATTAGCAGTGTCGCATACGATAACCAAGGAGTTTTCATAATCTTGATCTGAGACATCGTCCATCTGGGCTAGCCAGGTTAAACTTGGTTCATCGTATCCAGTTACTTTAACTGTTTTTTCAGGGAAATTTAGCTGAAGGAGCTTTTGTAAGCCGACTTGGCTACCTAAAGCATCAGGGTCCGGATTTACGTGGCGATGAATGATAATCGTTTTATATTCCTTGATCTTTTGTAAAATTTGATGTTGAATTGTCATAGAAAAAATCGTTCCTTCTTGCTTAGAGTTATTGTTTAATTGTAACACAAGATTTCTATTTTTAAAATGAAAAATATGTGCTATAATTATCAATAGAAGATATTTTGGAGGAAACTATGGCTTTAGCAAAAATTGTATTTGCAAGTATGACGGGTAATACAGAAGAAATCGCTGATATCGTTTCTGATAAGTTAAGAGATTTAGGTTTAGATGTTGATGTTGATGAGTGTACGACAGTTGATGCTTCAGATTTTCTAGAAGCAGACATTGCTATTGTGGCGACCTATACGTACGGTGATGGAGAATTGCCTGACGAAATTATGGATTTCTATGAAGACTTGGCTGATTTGGATTTATCTGATAAGATTTATGGTGTCGTTGGCTCAGGTGATACTTTCTATGACGAATTCTGTAAAGCAGTAGATGACTTTGATGCTGTTTGCTTCAACTGGTGCAACAAAAGGTGCTGAAAATGTTAAGGTTGATTTAGCAGCAGAAGAAGATGATATTGAAAATCTGGAGAATTTCGCTGCTTGTCTGGCTGCAAAAGTAAGCTAAGATATTTCCTAAAAAGTATAGAATAGTCAAAAGACGGAATATATGGGAAGGAAGAGAGGCTTTATCAGTCTCTCTTTTTTTCTTTAGTTTCGTCGGGTGTTTTTCTGTAAAAAATGCTACAATAAGAAGATAAAAGAAAAGGAGAGAAGGATGGAACCTAAAGAAAAAGAATTTAGCATGAGTTGGTTTTTTAGATGGTTTTTGGATAATAAAGCCATTACGGTTTTCTTAGTTTGTTTATTGATTGGACTCAATCTCTTGGTCTTGAGTAAAATTAGTTTTATTTTCACCCCTATTATTGAGTTTATTTCAGTTATTATGTTACCAGTGATTTTGGCAGGTTTGCTCTATTATCTGCTTAATCCTCTGGTAGACATGATGGAAAAGCGGAAGATCAATCGTCTTGTAGCAATTACGATTGTTTTTGTATTGATTACCGTGCTTTTGATTTGGGGGTTGGCGGTTGTCATTCCAAATCTTCAGGCTCAGATTGTAAGTTTCTTTAGAAACATGCCTTCCTATCTCAAGCAATCTAAAAAAATAATTGATGATTTATTGGATAGTCGCCTGTCTGAAGAGTTTCGCCCGCAGATCGAGCAAGTAACGGAGAATATTTCTTCCCAATTAACGACTTGGGCAAGTAAATTTTCTGCTCAGGCGGTTAACTGGGCTAGTAATTTTGTCAGTGCTGCTTCTCAAGTTATTGTTGCTGTCATTATTATGCCTTTCATTCTATTCTACCTCCTTCGAGATGGGAAAAATTTGAAAGGCTATGTAACTCAGTTCCTACCTAAGAAATTACGTGAGCCGGTTGGTCAAGTTTTGTCCGACGTGAATAGTCAGTTAGCGAATTACGTTCGCGGACAGATAACTGTTGCAATCATTGTTGCCTTTATGTTTATGATTCTCTTTAAGATCATTGGACTGCGCTATGGAGTGACCTTGGCAGTCGTAGCTGGAGTGCTCAACTTGGTTCCGTATTTAGGAAGCTTTTTGGCTATGTTACCAGCGCTTGTTTTGGGACTGATTGCGGGACCTGTTATGCTCTTGAAAGTTATCATTGTCTTTATTGTGGAGCAAACAATAGAAGGACGTTTTGTCTCTCCTCTTATTTTAGGTAGTCAATTAAGTATTCATCCGATTACTATTCTCTTTGTACTCTTAACATCTGGATCAATGTTTGGAATTTGGGGTGTCTTATTGGGAATTCCAGTCTACGCTTCTGCAAAAGTGGTGATTACAGCTATCTTTAAGTGGTACAAAGTAGTGAGTGGTTTGTATGATGATGAAGTAGAGGAAGAAGTAAGTGAAAAATAGTGAGAAAATGCTGTCTGCCATTGAGGCTCAGGATCTAGTGCAAGCAGAACAGTGGTTTGAAAAAGCCTTGTTAGAGGATAGTGATTCTATCTTATTGGACCTAGCAGAATATTTAGAAAGTATCGGCTTCTTTTTACAAGCCAAGCGTATCTATAATAAACTGGCTCCCCTTTATCCGCAGGTTAATCTAAATTTGGCAGCTATTGCCAGTGAAGATGGAGACTTAGAGGAAGCTTTTGGCTACTTGGAAGAAGTCAGATCGAACGATCCGTGGTATGTCAATGCTCTTTTGATTAAGGCAGATTTATACCAGATGGAAGGTCTGCCTGATGTAGCGCGTGAGAAACTAGTTGAAGCCAGTCAATTAAGTGACGATCCTATCATTACCTTTGGAATGGCTGAAATAGATTTCGAATTAGGCAATTTCACACAGGCGATCAAGGAATATGCCAGTCTTGATAATCGGACAATTTATGAGCAGACAGGGATCTCAACCTACCAGAGAATAGGGGTGAGCTATGCTAGCTTAGGAAAGTTTGAAGCTGCCATTGAATTTCTTCAAAAGGCTATCGAATTAGAATATGACGAATCTGCAGTATTTGAATTGGCCGTGATCCTTTACGATCAAGAAGACTATCAGAAGGCGAATCTCTATTTCAAGCAATTGGACACTCTTTCACCGGATTTCGAAGGTTATGAATATATCTATGCACTGTCTCTTCATGCAGACCATCAAGCTGAGGAGGCTCTATTCATGGCTCAGCAAGGTTTGAATAAAAATCCGTTTGATAGCCAGCTAGCACTATTAGCCTCGCAAGTTTCCTATGAACTTCATGATACTGAAAAAGCAGAGAGCTATCTATTAGATGCCTGGGATAATGCTGATGATTTAGAAGAGCTAGCTCTGCGCCTGACTAACCTTTATCTAGAACAGGAGAGATATGAAGATATTCTTGCTTTGGAGGATCAGGATTGGGATAATGTGTTGACTCGATGGAACATAGCTCGAAGTTATCAGGCTTTGGAGAACATAGAAAAAGCTCGAGAGCTCTATGGAGAATTGCATAGGGATTTGAGAGATAATCCAGAATTTTTGGAAGAATACATTTACCTGTTGAGAGAATGTGGCGAGCTTGAAAGAGCCAAACAAGAAGCTCAGCACTATTTGAGTCTGGTGCCAGATGACAGTGCAATGCAAGAATTTTATGATAGCCTAGACTGTTAAATTTTTTATAATAAATTGTAAAAGCATATCATCTAGATATGTTTTTTTGCAATTATAAAATTTTGTGTTATACTAATTTTGCTTTATAAGAGAAGATGAAAGAAGAGTAGAGGATTAAAAATGTTTGAACCAGTTAAATTATTTCAATATAATACTTTGGGTGCATTGATGTCTGGTCTTTATGGTGGGACAATGACGATTGGTGAGTTGCTTCACTATGGTGATTTAGGTATAGGTACTTTGGATTCTATTGACGGCGAGCTGATTGTTTTAGATGGTAAGGCTTATCAAGCTAAGGGATCTGGAGAAGTGCCAGAAGTAGTTGAGGTGGATCCGTCAGAGAAGGTTCCTTATGCAGCGGTAGTCCCTCACAAGGCAGAGGTGATTTTCCGCCAGCGTTTTGAAATGAATGATAAGGAGCTGGAGGAGAGAATTGAGTCCTATTATGATGGGGAAAATCTTTTTCGTTCCATCAAGATTCATGGCGACTTTTCTCATATGCGAGTTCGCATGATTCCTAAGTCAACGTCAGACCGAAAGTTTGCAGAAGTTGCTGTTAACCAACCTGAATACAGCAAGGAAAATGTAACTGGGACAATCGTTGGTATCTGGACACCAGAGATTTTTCATGGAGTCAGCTTAGCAGGTTATCATCTTCATTTTGTATCAGACGATTTAAGCTTCGGTGGACATGTCATGGACTTTGTAATCAAAGAGGGTATTGTTGAACTTGGAGCAATTGACCAGTTAGATCAACGTTTCCCTGTTCAGGATCGTGACTATCTATTTGCCAAATTCAATATGGATGAAATGAAAGAAGATATTGATCAAGTAGAATAATAAGATAAATTCCTTGGCCAGCAGCCTAAATTTAGGTTAGTTTGGTCAGGGCTTTTATTTTGTAAGATAAAGGAGAATAATAGGGATTTAATCAATGCGATTTTATAGATCAAGTAAGTAAATTGTATCAATTCATTTCTAATGTTCATACTGTCAAGTATAGGCTAGACAATTTCTTTTTATAATGGTCTGTAATATATAATGTTTGCTGAGCCCTTTCAAAGTATCGAAAATCTAATTTTTTAGTGTATTTATATAGCCAAACAGAAAAAAATGCTGTATAATAGCTTGGAATATAATTAATAGTTAGGAGATCATTATGGGAAAAGATTTGTTTAATCCACACCTGCGTAAGTTTTCTATTCGAAAACTAAACATTGGTGTTTGTTCTGTGCTCTTGTCAACCTTGATTCTTTTGGGGGCGGCAAGTCAGGTTAGCGCTGATGAAACAAGTGCTTCTAATGTCCAAAATGAGGTCGCTCGAACCGACCTTGCTGAACCATCATCAACTGCTACAGCACCAGTAGTTTCTGAAGCTTCACAAAATTCAGGAACTACTTTAGCAACTACAGTTACTGAGGCACCACAATCAGTTGAGAATACTGCACCTACAAACTCAGCTCCAGAGTCTAATGAGAAACCAAAGGACGAGCAGCCAGTAGCTTCTGAAACACCTCAGCCTTCAGCTGAGAAGCCAATTGCCCCTGCAGAGGTTAAGCCTGCAGAGAATGCTAATCCAGTTTCAACTGTAGCTAGCTCAGAAGCTGTAAGTACTTCAACAGCTACAGAACAACCAGTAGCGATTAGGGAAGCTACACAACCTACACGTTCTCGTCGAGCACGTCGAGACGCTACACCTACAGGTTTACGAGATGGCGATCCAAATAATACTATTGAAAAACCAACTTTAGCGGATTCTGAAAAGAAGAGACCAGCAGACCTAGTGAAACAGATCAACTGGCTAGATTTTGGTGATTCTCAGGCGTTTAGAAATCTTGATACCGACGGCTCTCTTAAAGTAGGTAGTGTGTATGAGAAAGAAATTTCTCCGGGCTATGTAGTTAAATTAACAGTTACAGAACTAAAACCATTTCATTCTACAGAGATTTATCGTAACCGTGTAGCAGGCACTCAGTATGAAAATAGTTATGATCCTGATGCCAAAAACACATGGTTTAGATACGTGCCTGCGGACTATAATCGACAAGTTAAAGAAGGCGATTCTGCACGACCAAAAATCATTGGTGCTCCTATGAACCAATGGACATCTCTACGTGAACAGGGGATTGATACTAATGGCCGTAAGACTCAGTTACAAGTACCTAAAAATGGTGCTAGCTATGGTGTGAAGTTTAAGGTCGAAGCAACTTACCTTAACAAGCCAGTTAAAGCAACCGTCGTTATGGCGGATGGTGAAGAAGCTAACCCAGGTGAATATGCTATCTTTACTACAAATGGGCAAGGCTGGGAGCATCTAGCAGAATGGAAACGTGTTTCTCCAAGCGGTAAAGTAATTACCGAAACTTATGCGCCTATGAATCCTAACAGACTTGGTCAGTATATTGGTGATAACGCGACTACTCCAACAATTGACTGGACTAAATTTACAAATCCTGATCAAAGAACGGGTGGTTTAGGTTCACAAGTCTTTGGTCTAACACTTCGAAGGATCATACAGTACCAATTGTGATGACTCGTGAAGCATCAGAGGTAGGTATTTATATTGCATCTTCTGGTCAGCAAGCTGCTATGATTGGTTTCATGGTTGTAGATACTGGGGATGCGCCTGAAAGCTATGGAAATGCAGTTCATGCTATTTCTGGTTACAATGCTGCTACGGGAGCACAAAATCCACAACCATATCTTGGTCGGAAGCCTGCGGATATTGATACAACTTCAGGAAACGATTGGACTCACGATGATAGCACTGATCACGCTGATGAAGGGATTGATCAGCTTTTACCATCAGATTTAGTTGGTAAGACTCATGACTTGTTCCAAGCAGATCGTCTTCGTGATGGTGATTATTCGCTTCGTTTCCATGCTTCAGCTAATGGAAATGAAAAAGCCTATGTTCGAGCTTGGATTGATTTTAACAATAACGGGAAATTTGACGAGAACGAAGCCAGTGAGTTTACTGAAGTCACTTCTGAAGGAGACTACACAGTTACTTTCAGAAATCATGCTCCAATGAATGACGACTCAGTCAAGAAGTTAGGGATGCGTGTTCGTATTGCCTTGAATCAAGGTGATATCGAGAAGCCTACCGGTACAGCCTTCAGTGGTGAAGTTGAAGACTTACAAGTCAACCTTACATACCCACCAAAGGGTGAGAAGAAGGAAACCAAGGGCTTACGCGATCAACAACAACAAGCAAGCCTACACTTCACATCTCGTGGTTATTCTAAAGAAGACGAGAATGCTAGAACAACGATTGATACTAATAAGGCGCCTGTTGTTTTAGATAATAATGGACGTGAATTAACGGCAGATGCAGAAGGTTGGTATACAACTGCAGAAGGCCGTTACAAAGTGACGCCAAATGGTGATAATGTCGATGTTGTTTTTGTTCCAAATGCTGGATACGTAGGGACTACATCAGGTATTAACATCCGTCGCTTTGATAGCAACGGTGCAAGCACTGAATGGACTGCAAAAAATAATTCAGAGCCTGTTGTCAATCAGCCACTAAATTCTATGGATGCTCGTTATGTTCCTACAGTAGTTGATTACACTGAACATCGTTCAACTGATGCCCAAGGTTTAGCGCAAGTAAAAGACATCTCATTTACAGATGGTAATCCAGCCAACACACCGGTTCAACCATCTGCAAGTAATCCTGCTACTTTCTTGGATGGAAATGGAGATCCTATCTCAGGAACTAGTATTCCTGCAACATCAGGTGGGAAAGAGGTTGGTACCTTCAACTTAGATCCAACTACAGGTCGAGTAACCTTTACCCCAAATAAATCATTTGTAGGAACTGTTGATCCGATTAAATTAAAGTAAATGATGCAAGTGGTAATGATCACTTTGCAACTTATCAACCAACTGTTACCCGAGTTGTTCCAACATCTCAAAACGCAAGTTCTGAAGGTATTCAAGGGGCAGAACAATCTGGGAACTTGGTCTTTACTCCAGGTGATAACCGTGTTCCAATTGATGAATCAATTGCGCCAACCTTTGACAACGGTCAATCGACAAAAGAGGTTCCTGGTGTTGGAACTTATAAGGTGGATAGTACAGGCCGCGTTACATTCCAACCAGTTTCTGGATACTCTGGACGCCCAACTGCAGAAACCGTTAAGCGTGTAGATAAGAACGGAACAGAAGTAACAGCTACTTACCAAGCAGATGTTAAGGCAGCAACTCCAACAGGGCAAGGAGCAGAAACTACTGGACTCCAAGGTCAAAAGCAAGATAGCCACCTCACCTTTACCCCTGGTCAAGCAACTATCAATGGACAAAATGAGACTGTACCATTTGCACCAGAAGGTCCACAATTTGTGGTTAATGGACAAGTTCAACAAGGTAACAGCTTACCAGTACATGATGCTAGCGGTAAACTTCAAGGAACCTATACTGTTCAACCGAATGGGGATATTAGCTTCCAACCAGCACCTGATTTCTATGGTACACCAACTCCTGCAACTCTTCGTGTGACAGATAAGAATGGTTCTACTGCTGAAGCTGTTTATCAACCTACAGTGACTAAAGTCACTCCAACAAGTACAAATGATACCTCAACTGGTCTGCAAGGACAGCCACAAAGCGGTAAGCCAACCTTTACAGCAGGTGATCCAGCAGTTCCACTAGATGATACGAAACCATTGACTTTCGAAGATGGTCAGTCAACTAAGACTGTTTCGGGTGTAGGTGTGTACGCTATTAACTCTGATGGATCTATTACCTTTACGCCTGACAAACAGTACGTTGGCACTCCAGATCCAGTCACCGTGAAACGAGTGGATAAGAATGGTACAGAAGTCACTGCGACTTATACGCCAACAGTGACTAAGGTAACACCAACTTCAACGGATGCCACTTCAAATGGTATCCAAGGTCAACCGCAAAAAGGTACCCCAACCTTCACAGAAGGTAATCCATTGGTTCCAATTGATGATACGAAACCAATGACCTTCGAAGATGGTCAGTCAACGAAGACTGTTCCGGGTGTAGGTGAATACAGCATCAATCCAGATGGCTCTATTACCTTTACGCCAGACAAACAATATGTTGGTACACCAGATCCAGTCACAGTGAAACGAGTGGATAAGAATGGTACAGAAGTTACCGCAACTTATACACCAACAGTGACCAAGGTCACTCCAACAAGCACTAATGCAACAAGCACAGGCCCTCAAGGACTTCCGCAAACTGGTACTCCAACCTTCCAAGGTGGCGATCCACTGGTTCCGATCGATGAAACAGTCGAGCCAACCTTCGAAGATGGAAGCAAAGAGAAGACCATTCCAGGTCAAGGAACTTACACGATTGCGCCAGACGGAACAGTAACCTTCACTCCAGACAAGCAGTTTGTTGGAAACCCAGATCCAGTCACAGTCAAACGCGTAGATAAGAATGGCACCCCAGTTACTGCGACATACAGCCCAGAGTTTACGAAAGTAACACCAACTGGTACGGGTGATAAGACAGAAGGCCTGCAAGGTCAAGTTCAGAAAGGTAAAGTGACTTTCACCCCAGGCCATGACTCAGTTCCATTCCCAGCTGATTCGACTCCACTATTTGACAATGGTACAGCTGTGAAAGAAGTGCCAAATGTTGGTAAGTTCGAAGTGGACGCAGATGGTAAGGTGACCTTCACTCCTGATAAACAGTTCAAGGGTGAAACACCAGAACTTGAATTGACTCGTGTGGATGCCAACGGCACTCCTGTTACTGTCAAGTACCAAGCAGTAGTGAAAGAAGTAACACCAACTTCAACGGATGCCACTTCAAATGGTATCCAAGGTCAACCGCAAAAAGGTACCCCAACCTTCACAGAAGGTAATCCATTGGTTCCAATTGATGATACGAAACCAATGACCTTCGAAGATGGTCAGTCAACGAAGACTGTTCCGGGTGTAGGTGAATACAACATCAATCCAGATGGCTCTATTACCTTTACGCCAGACAAACAATATGTTGGTACTCCAGATCCAGTCACAGTGAAACGTGTGGATAAAAATGGTACAGAAGTCACTGCGACTTATACACCAACAGTGACTAAGGTAACCCCAACCAGCACTAACGCAACCAGCACAGGTCCTCAAGGACTTCCGCAAACTGGTACTCCAACCTTCCAAGGTGGCGATCCACTGGTTCCGATCGATGAAACAGTCGAGCCAACCTTCGAAGATGGAAGCAAAGAGAAGACCATTCCAGGTCAAGGAACTTACACGATTGCGCCAGACGGAACAGTAACCTTCACTCCAGACAAGCAGTTTGTTGGAAACCCAGATCCAGTCACAGTCAAACGCGTAGATAAGAATGGCACCCCAGTTACTGCGACATACAGCCCAGAGTTTACTAAGGTAACTCCTACAGGAACCGGCGCAACCAGCACAGGTCCGCAGGGTGTTCCACAAACAGGTACCCCAACCTTCCAAGGTGGTGATCCACTGGTTCCAATCGATGAAACAGTTGAGCCAACCTTCGAAGATGGAAGCAAAGAGAAATCTATTCCAGGTCAAGGGACTTACACGATTGCACCAGACGGAACTGTAACTTTCACTCCAGACAAACAGTTTGTCGGAAACCCAGATCCAGTCACAGTCAAACGTGTGGATAAGAATGGCACCCCAGTTACTGCGACATACAGCCCAGAGTTTACTAAGGTAACTCCAACGAGCACTAACGCAACCAGCACAGGTCCGCAGGGTGTTCCACAAACAGGTACCCCAACCTTCCAAGGTGGCGACCCACTGGTTCCAATTGATGAAACAGTCGAGCCAACCTTCGAAGATGGAAGCAAAGAGAAATCTATTCCAGGTCAAGGGACTTACACGATTGCACCAGACGGAACTGTAACTTTCACTCCAGACAAACAGTTTGTCGGAAACCCAGATCCAGTCACAGTCAAACGTGTGGATAAGAATGGCACCCCAGTTACTGCGACATACAGCCCAGAGTTTACTAAGGTAACTCCAACGAGCACTAACGCAACCAGCACAGGTCCGCAGGGTGTTCCACAAACAGGTACCCCAACCTTCCAAGGTGGCGACCCACTGGTTCCAATTGATGAAACAGTCGAGCCAACCTTCGAAGATGGAAGCAAAGAGAAGACCATTCCAGGTCAAGGAACTTACACGATTGCGCCAGACGGAACTGTAACTTTCACTCCAGACAAGCAGTTTGTCGGAAACCCAGATCCAGTCACAGTTAAACGCGTGGATAAGAACGGCACTCCAGTCACTGCAACTTACAGTCCAGAGTTTACTAAGGTAACACCAACTGGTACGGGCGATAAGACAGAAGGACTTCAAGGTCAGGTCCAAGAAGGTAAAGTGACCTTCACTACAGGCCATGACTCTGTTCCATTCCCAGCGGATTCGACTCCACTATTTGACAATGGGACAGCTGTGAAGGAAGTTCCAAATGTTGGTAAGTTCGAGGTGAACGCAGATGGTAAGGTGACCTTCACTCCAGACAAACAGTTCAAGGGTGAAACACCAGAACTTGAATTGACTCGTGTGGATGCCAACGGCACTCCTGTTACTGTCAAGTACCAAGCAGTGGTGAAAGAAGTGGTTCCAACCAGCACTAACGCAACTAGCACAGGCCCTCAAGGCCTTCCACAAACAGGTACTCCAACCTTCCAAGGTGGTGATCCACTGGTTCCAATTGATGAAACAGTTGAACCAACCTTCGAAGATGGAAGCAAGGAAAAAGTGATTCCAGGTCAAGGAACTTACACGATTGCACCAGATGGAACTGTAACCTTCACTCCAGATAAGCAGTTTGTAGGGAAACCAGATCCAATCACCGTGAAACGTGTGGATAAGAATGGTACTCCAGTCACTGCAACTTACAGTCCAGAATTCACTAAGGTCACTCCTACAGGAACTGGTGCAACCAGCACAGGTCCTCAAGGACTTCCGCAAACTGGTACTCCAACCTTCCAAGGTGGCGATCTACTGGTTCCAATTGATGAAACAGTTGAACCAACCTTCGAAGATGGAAGTAAAGAGAAGACCATTCCAGGTCAAGGAACTTACACCATTGCGCCAGATGGAACAGTAACCTTCACACCAGACAAGCAGTTCGTTGGTAAACCAGATCCAATCACCGTGAAACGTGTGGATAAGAATGGCACTTCAGTCACTGCAACTTACAGTCCAGAATTCACTAAGGTCACTCCTACAGGAACTGGTGCAACTAGCACAGGCCCTCAAGGCCTTCCACAAACAGGTACCCCAACCTTCCAAGGTGGTGACCCATTGGTTCCAATCGATGAAACAGTTGAACCAACCTTCGAAGATGGAAGCAAAGAGAAGACCATTCCAGGTCAAGGAACCTACACGATTGCACCAGATGGAACAGTAACCTTCACTCCAGACAAGCAGTTTGTAGGGAAACCAGATCCAATCACCGTGAAACGTGTGGATAAGAATGGCACTCCAGTGACTGCGACTTACAGTCCAGAATTTACGAAAGTAACACCAATTGGTAAGGATGCTTCCTCTGAAAATATTAAGGGACTTGTACAAACAGGTACTCCAACCTTCCAAGGTGGCGATCCACGGGTTCCAATTGATGAAACTGTAGCACCAACCTTTGAAGATGGCTCAACTAAAAAAGTGATTCCAGGTGAAGGAACCTATACCATCTCACCAGATGGCACAGTAACCTTTACTCCAGAAGCTGATTTTGTAGGAAAAGGAACCGGCGTAACAATTGTTCGTAAGGATAAGAACGGTACCTCAGTTACTGCAAGCTATCGTCCAACAGTTGTAGATCCGTCTACTGGACAGGATACAACCTCAACAGGAGCTAAAGGCCAAACGCAAGTGGCAACCCCAGCGTTTGAAGGACATATCGATAGTACAGTTCCACCAACCTTTGAGGACGGCAGCACGACACTGGTTGTTCCAGGAGAAGGAAGCTATACAATTGATAAAGGTGGTAAGATTACCTTTACTCCAGAACCAGACTTTGTTGGTACAGCCAAAGGAGTGGTTGTAAAACGTTTGGATATTTATGGCAACGTTGTTACAGCGCAGTATACACCAACGGTCATCGGCCAAACACGAGTAGAAGATGTAACCTCAGATGGACTCAAGGGTCAAACACAGACTGGTAAACCAATCTTTGAAGGTGATGTAGACTTAACAGTAGCACCAACCTTTGAGGACGGCTCAACTGAAAAAGTTGTTCCAGGAGAAGGCACTTATACCATCTCGCCAGACGGTGTTGTAACTTTTGTTCCAGAGCCAAACTTTGTTGGTACAGCTAAAGGAGTCGTTGTAATCCGTAAGGATCGCAATGGTCAAACAATTTCTGCAAGCTACACACCGAGAGTGACAGAAATTCCGGTCGTTCCAAACAGACCAAGTACTCCAGAACAGCCAAAGGTTCCAGTAATTCCAGCTGAACCTGCGGTAGCAGTTCAAACACCAGAAGCTGAAGAGAGAGTAGAACCTGTTTATGTCGATCCAAAAGATGAAAAAGCGGTTCTTCCAAGAACAGGAAGTCAGACAAGTGATCAGACTGCTTCAGGCCTCTTAGCAGCCATTGCCAGCTTAACATTCTTTGGTTTAGCAAATCGGAAGAAGAAATCTGAAGAAGATTAAGAGAGAGATTACTGTCTTTCCATTCGACAGATTGAGTTAAGTTTAAAAGCGATTCGGATATTCCGAATCGCTTTTTTGGTTATTGAATTTTCATACTCTTGATTTTCTCTGCGTCAGGTGTCACCCGCAGGGTTTTCTGACCAGTGTAGGTCACAAATCCTGGCTTGCCACCAGTGGGCTTATTTAGCTTTTTAATCTCAATCATGTCTACTTGGACAAGATTGGAGAGTCTGGCCTTGGAGAAGTAAGCAGCTAGCTCGGCAGCGTCAGTCTTGACCTCATCGCTGGGCTGAAGATTGCCTGTGATGACCACATGACTACCCGGAATGTCCTTGGCGTGAAACCAAAGCTCGTCCTTCTTGGCCATCTTAAACGTCAGCTCATCATTTTGTAGATTGTTGCGGCCAACCAGGATAATAGTTTGGCCATCTGTTGCCAAATATTTCTCTGGTTTCTGCCTTTTATGGATCTTCTCTCTCTGGCGCCGGCGGATAAAGCCAGTCTGGATTAGTTCCTCCCGAATTTCTGCGATTTCAGTCAGGCTTGCCTGAGCAAGGGCTGTTTCCACGCTCTCTAGGTAGAGAATCGTAGTCCGCGTCTCCTCAATCAAGCTAGTCAGGTGTTTGACGGCTTCTTTGAGCTTCTGGTAACGTTTGAAATAGCGCTGGGCATTTTGATTGGGGGTCAGGGCCTTGTCAAGTGTGATGAGGATCTTTCACCTGTGTAGTAATTGTCCAGCTCCACCTGATTTTGGTCGTTAGGTACCTGATGGAGAAAGGTGGTCAAAAGCTCCCCTTTTTGGCGGAATTCTTCTGCATTCTCCGTTGCTAGGAGCTCTTCCTCTTGCTTGCCCAACTTTTTCCGGTTCTTTTCCAACTCATTTTCTACTCGGCGGATGAGTTCGCTGGCCTGTTGGTTAACTCGATCTCGCTCAGCCTTGTCCTTATAGAAAGTGTCCAAAAGCTCGGATAGTGTGGACATTTGGGTCTTGCTGTCGGAAAATAGCAGAGCAGAGAAGGATTTTTCGGTCAGGCTAGGCTGAGTCGGACTGGCAAAAAATGCACGAAAAGTTTTGAGTCTATCAGTTGTCAGACAACCACTGAGTTCGGTAGCCGTATCTCGACCCAATCCTTGAAAAATCTGCTGCAGGCGTTTGGGCTCTATTTCCTCAGTCTGCAGGATTTCAAAGAGCTTTTCATCGCCCACAGTGAAAGGATTGAGACTGCCTGTCTGAGGCGGTGCGACATAAGTTGAGCCAGGTAAAATTGTTCGATAGCTATTTTGCGAAAATCCGACATGTTTGATGGCTTCAATAATCTTACCGCTAGCCTTATCCAAGAGAATGATATTGCTGTGCTTGCCCATGATTTCGATGACCAGAGTCACAGCCACGCTATCGCCGATTTCGTTCTTATTGGAGACGCTGATTTCCAAAATCCGGTCATTCTCAACTTGCTGGATTGCTTCAATGACAGCACCCTGCAGGTATTTGCGCATCACCATGATAAAGGTATTGGGAATAGCTGGATTTTCAAACGTGGTCTCTGTCAGCTGGACGCGCCCAAAGACAGAGTGGGCTGATAGGAGTAGCTTATGGCTTTTGCGATTACTACGAATTTGTAAAACCAGCTCCTGTTCAAAGGGCTGATTAATCTTCTGGATGCGGCCGCCCACTAATTCGTGGCGAAGTTCCTCAGTCATGTGATGTAAAAAAAATCCGTCGAAAGACATGCTTATCTCCTTGAAAGTTACTATAGAAAATTATAACAAAAAAATAAGGTAAAAGCTCCCAATGAGATATCAAATTATTTGAGTTTTAATCGAAAATGGACTAGACAATAAAAAAATCCGAACATTTTATAAAAAAATTGTCAAAAAAAGCCTTGACATATTATTAGGAAAAAAACTTAAAATATAGGAAATTAGAAAAAGTAGTAAATGAATTTGTTTTTAGCGAGCTTGTGGATGGTGAAAACAAGTAGCAAATCTTTACGAATTGGGCTAATGATTAGAATTTCTTTTAGTTAAATATAGATAATCTAGAAGAACAAATGAATTCGAAACAATAAGAATTCGGTTGGCACACCTTACAGTGCAACTTGTTGGTAGACAAGACAGAGATATGGGAGAATGCTATCTATTTTTCCATAATTGAGGTGGCACCGCGATTTACGCCCTCACACAGAATACCTGTGTGAGGTTTTTTATTGGAAAAAAGAGAAGGAGAGTTGCCCATGTTTAAACGATGGCGTCCCTAGGGATTGAAATCTAAAAGCTTAAAAATAGAAATGGAGAAAAAATATGAAGAATAAACGTTTACTCGCTGTTTTAGCAGTTTTAGTAGTCTTGGTTGGAGGATCTTTGATCTATTCCAGCTTGAATAAAGGTGGTGGGGCGAAGTCTACTACAGATAAGAAAACAGTCAAAGTCGGAGTCTTACAGTATGTCAGTCATCCTTCACTTGATTTAATCTATAAAGGCATTAAAGATGGATTAGCTGAAGAAGGTTACAAGGCCGATGATATTAAAATTGATTTTATGAATGCAGAAGGAGACCAAAGTAAGGTTGCTACTATGAGCAAGCAATTGGTGTCTAATGACAATGATGTGCTGATTGGGATTGCGACTCCGTCTGCTCAAGGACTGGCTTCAGCTACTAAGAACAAGCCCGTCGTCATGGGAGCTATCACAGATCCGGTCGGAGCAAACCTAGTGAAAAATCTTGAAAAACCAGGTGGAAATATAACTGGTGTTTCTGACCACAATCCAGCCAAACAACAGATAGAATTAATTAAAAAATTGACGCCAAATGTAAAAACTATCGGTGCACTATACTCTAGCAGTGAAGATAACTCTAAAACTCAGGTGGAAGAGTTCAAAAAATTGGCCGAAGAGGCAGGTTACAAGGTAGAGGAATACTCTGTTCCATCAACCAACGAAATTGCATCAACTATGAATGTTATGACTGGCAAGGTTGACGCTATCTGGATTCCAATTGATAATACCATCGCATCAGCGTTTGCGACTGCAGTATCTAGCAATAAAGACGCTAAAAAACCTATCTACCCAAGTGCGACTGCTATGGTAGAAGAAGGTGGACTAGCATCAGTTGTTGTTGATCAACATGACCTTGGAGTTGCAACAGGAAAAATGGCTGCTAAAATCTTGAAAGGCGCAAAACCAGAAGAAACAGCAGTTGAAATTTTTAACAAAGGTAAGTCAGTCATCAATAAGAAGAATGCCAAAGAACTTGGAATTACTGTACCAGAAGATGCCCTCAAAGAAGCTGGACAAGTGATTGAATAAGGAAGGAGACTTAAAAACTCAAGCCTTAGTTGAGTGGCAAGTTTTAATACAAAGTTAGGATAGAATATGATTATTTCGATTATTTCACAAGGTCTTTTCTGGTCCATTTTGGGTCTAGGAATTTTTATGACCTTTAGGATTTTGAATTTTCCTGATATGACGACAGAAGGCAGCTTTCCTCTGGGAGGAGCTGTCGCTGTCACCTTGATTACTAAGGGAGTCAATCCACTGTTGGCGACCTTGATTGCCATTCTAGCTGGATGTTTGGCTGGTTTTGCAACGGGTTTGCTTTATACCAAAGGAAAAATTCCGACTCTGTTGTCTGGGATTTTGGTTATGACCTCATGCCATTCCTTAATCCTTATGATTATGGGAAGAGCTAATCTGGGGCTACTAGGGGCAAAAAAAATTCAAGACTTTCTTCCTTTCTCAGAGGAAATGAATCAAATCTTTCTAGGCCTGATTTTTGTAGCTCTGGTAATTCTAGCTTTGCTTTTCTTTCTTGATACCAAGCTAGGCCAGGCCTACATTGCTACGGGGGGATAATCCTGATATGGCTAGAAGTTTTGGGATTAATACTGGTCGGATGGAGCTGATGGGCTTGGTCTTGTCCAACGGAGTGATCGCCCTAGCTGGGGCTTTGATTGCCCAGCAAGAAGGTTATGCGGATGCTTCAAGAGGGATTGGAGTCATTGTTATCGGTTTGGCCAGCTTAATCATTGGAGAGGTTCTCTTTAAGAGTCTTACTTTGGCTGAAAGACTGATGACGATTGTGGTAGGTGCGATTGCTTATCAATTTCTGATTTGGGCGGTTATCGCTTTAGGCTTTAATACAAGCTACCTACGCCTCTACAGTGCGGTGATTTTGGCAATCTGCCTCATGATTCCCACGCTTAAAAATAAATTCTTTAAAGGAGTCACATTAAGCAAATGACAGTCATTGTAGAATTAAAAAATGCCACAAAAGTTGTAAATAATGGTTTAGATGAAGAAAAAGTCATTTTGAATGATGTGTCTCTCCAAATCCATGAGCATGACTTTATTACTATTCTAGGTGGAAATGGAGCCGGAAAATCAACCCTTTTTAACGTAATTGCTGGGACCTTACCTTTAACCAGTGGTAGTATCCATATCTTGGGTGAAGATGTGACTCATTACTCACCAGAAAAACGAGCAAAATACCTTTCTCGAGTTTTTCAAGATCCAAAGATGGGGACAGCGCCTCGTATGACAGTTGCTGAAAATCTCTTGATCGCAAAATTTCGAGGAGAGAGAAGAGGTCTTTTTCCTCGCCGATTGAACCATTATAAAGAAGAATTCCAAGCGACTATTGATAAAATTGGCAATGGTCTGGAAAAGCATTTGGATACAGCAATTGAGTTCCTATCAGGTGGTCAAAGACAGGCCCTAAGTCTTTTAATGGCAACGCTCAAACGTCCTGAACTTTTGCTACTAGATGAGCATACAGCAGCTTTGGATCCCAAGACTAGCGTGGCTTTAATGGAGTTAACAGATGATTTTGTTCAAAAGGACCGTCTGACTGCTCTCATGATAACACATCATATGGAAGATGCACTTAAGTACGGCAATCGCTTGATTGTTATGAAGGATGGTCAGATTATTCAGGATCTCAAGCAAGAAGAAAAAGCTCAAATGACTATTTCAGATTATTATAGTTTATTTGAATAGAAACAAAGCTAATAAGGAGCTTTAAATGGCTGTCCTATTGGCTTTTTTTATTTCTTTGTTTTGCAAAAAAATATTATAAAAAAACAATGTAAACGCTTGCTTTTTCAAAGATAAAGGAGTACACTAATAGTAGATAAAGATAGGTGGGAAATTAAGGATTTTGATATTCTTCTTTCCTTCTTTAAACGTTTCGTTCCTTTGATAAGGGATGCATGGCTTAGCAAATAGAAAGGACTGATTCCAATGGGTTTCAGAAATTCAAATCTGTTTTAAGTTATCTATATTTTAGCTTATGTCCTTGTTTACTGATTTGTTGTTCGTCTTAGTTGGAGGTATTGTTAAAAAATATCTGAACCGAATTATCTCTTGTGACGATTGTAGATTGTTGCTATGGAAAATAAGAGTTTAAAATGAGAAAAAAACTTCAGTGAGCGACAATGAAGAGAGAAGCTTTTCAATGGTTTTCGGACTTCGAATAATACAATCGTCATTGCTTTTGTACGATAAAATATATTTTCTTATTAGATCGATATAAAAGAAAATCATTCTTTAGGGCTATAAAAGATTGAATCAATCATTAAGTAAGTTGTTTGTCTGTAGCTTTAGCTACTCAAGTTGCTTCGTTAGTAATCAGTAAACAAGACGCACTCCTGGCTATTCCGTTTTAAATGGACGCCAGGAGCTTTTTATTTTTGTTGCCAAAATAGGGTAAATTTGCTAGAATATTAAGTAACTGAATAGCAATCCGCAAGACCAGTAACCTAGGGGAAGTTTAACAGGGAGGGGAGCCATCGACTGAAAGCTCTCTAGATGAAAGCTAGGCGAATTCACTTGCTCTGGGATTGATAAGTAAGGTCTGGCTTGCCAGATAAAAAACGGATGGTACCGCGTGTCAACGCTCCGCTTATGGAGATTGGCGCGCTTTTTATTTTGGAGGGAAAATGACGAAAACGATTGAAGAACAACTGAAAAGCCTGCGTGAAGAGACTCTAGCTTCTCTCAAGCAGCTTAAGGCGGAGAATCAAAAAGAACTGCAAGATTTGCGTGTAGCTGTATTGGGTAAAAAGGGTTCGCTGACTGAAGTCCTGAAAGGGATGAAAGATATCTCAGCTGAAATGCGACCGATTATCGGGAAGCACGTCAATGAAGCGCGAGACATTCTGACAGCAGCCTTTGAAAAGACTGCACAAGAGATGGAAGAGCAATTAGTCGCTCTGAAACTGGCTGAGGAGTCCTTAGACGTGACCTTACCAGGCCGTCAAATTCCGGTAGGGAACCGTCATATTCTTAGTCAGACTAGTGAAGAAATTGAAGATATTTTCATCGGGATGGGCTATCAGGTCGTGGACGGCTTTGAAGTGGAGAAGGACTATTACAACTTTGAGCGGATGAATCTGCCTAAGGACCACCCAGCACGGGATATGCAGGACACTTTCTACATTACAGAGGAAATCTTACTCAGAACTCATACGAGTCCGGTACAGGCGCGAGCTATGGATGCCCATGACTTTTCTAAAGGACCGCTCAAGATGATTTCACCAGGGCGTGTCTTCCGTCGGGATACCGATGATGCGACTCACTCCCACCAGTTCCATCAGATTGAAGGCTTGGTAGTTGGGGAAAATATTTCCATGGCCAACCTGCAAGGAACACTGCAGCTGATTGTACAGAAGATGTTTGGTGAAGACCGCAGTATCCGTCTGCGTCCGTCATACTTCCCATTCACAGAGCCGTCTGTTGAAGTGGATGTTTCCTGCTTCAAGTGTGGCGGTGCTGGCTGTAATGTCTGCAAGAAGACCGGCTGGATTGAGATTATGGGAGCTGGTATGGTACATCCGCGCGTGTTGGAAATGAGTGGCATTGATGCGGAGAAATACTCTGGATTTGCCTTTGGTCTTGGTCAAGAGCGGGTAGCTATGCTCCGCTACGGTATCAACGATATTCGTGGCTTCTACCAAGGAGATATTCGTTTTTCTCAGCAGTTTAAGTAGAAATCTGTATTCATAGATGCAGCTTTTCTGAGAAAGGAGTGCAGTATGCTAGTCAGAGTTAAGAAAGAAGAAGCGAGTCTCTTGCGAGAGTTGGAGGTCGCGACTTATCAAGAAACTTTTGGTCCTTTTATCAAAGAAGCTGATATGGCTCATTATTTTGACAATGAGCTGTCGCTTGCAACTATTGAAAAGGAGCTGGAAGATCCTGAGTCAGAGACTTATTTTGTTGTCAAAGACGGTGAAATTGCTGGTTTTCTCAAGTTTAACTGGGGACAGGCTCAAACGGAGCAAGAACTGCCACAGGCCTTTGAGGTTCAGCGAATCTATGTCTTGAAAGCCTATCATGGTCAAGGCTTGGGCAAGGAGATGTTTGAATTTGCCTTGGATGAAGCCGAGAAACGAGGCTTTGACTGGGTCTGGCTGGGCGTCTGGGAAAAGAATTTTAGAGCCCAAGATTTTTACTTCAAATACGGCTTTGAAAAATTCAGTCAGCACGACTATATCACTGGCAAGACAGTGGACACAGACTGGCTGCTGCGCAAGAAATTGAAATAAACAAGAAAGTTTAGAGAGAGGAAATGAATACGACCTAAAAGCTCGAAATTTAGATGATTTGTTTTTGAAATCAGGATTTCAGACAAATCCCTAAAATTTGGTTGGTCAAGTTCCTCAGTGATAGAATAGAGAAAGGAATTGAACCCGGGCTAAAAACTCGTAAAAAAGATAGATTTGCGAGCATTCATCGGATGCTTGAGCAAATCTCCTATTTTTCAGTCGTTTTTTACGCCCTTGGTATCCTTTGTAGTAATGGCACAGCACAAGTGCAGAAAATTTAGAGAGAGGAAATGAATACGACCTAAAAGCTCGAAATTTAGATGATTTGGTCGCTCGAGTTCCTCAGCGATAGAATAGAGAAAGGAATTGAACCCGGGCTAAAAACTCGTAAAAAAGATAGATTTGCTAGCATTCGTCAAATGCTTGAGCAAATCTCCTATTTTTCAGTCGTTTTTTACGCCCTTGGTATCTTAAATATGCTAGTAAGTTATAAGTGGTTAAAAGAGTTAGTAGACATTGATGTGGCGAGCGCTGAGCTGGCTGAGAAAATGTCAACGACAGGAATTGAAGTAGAAGGTGTGACATCACCAGCTGCTGGCCTGTCAAAAATTGTTGTTGGTGAGGTGGTATCGTGTGAAGATGTTCCTGATACCCACCTGCATGTTTGTCAAGTCAATGTCGGAGAAGAGGAGAACCGTCAGATTGTCTGTGGTGCTCCAAATGTTCGCGCCGGCATCAAGGTCATGGTGGCTCTGCCGGGTGCTCGCATTGCCGACAATTATAAGATTAAAAAAGGAAAAATCCGTGGCTTGGAGTCACTGGGCATGATTTGCTCTCTGGGTGAGCTGGGCATTTCTGATTCTGTCGTGCCAAAGGAATTTGCGGATGGCATTCAAATCCTGCCTGAAGAAGCAGTGCCAGGTGAGGAAGTCTTCTCTTATCTAGACTTGGACGATGAGATTATCGAACTTTCCATCACACCAAATCGGGCTGATGCTCTGTCTATGCGTGGGGTGGCTCATGAAGTGGCTGCGATTTATGACAAGTCAGTACAGTTCAAAGATTTTCCGCTGGTGGAAAATGAAAAGCAGGCAGCTGACAGCCTTTCAGTAGCCCTTGAGACAGAGAAAGCCCCTTACTACGCGGCTCGTATCTTGGAAAATGTCACTATTGCCCCAAGCCCTCAGTGGCTGCAAAATCTCCTCATGAACGAAGGAATCCGTCCGATTAACAATGTAGTGGACGTGACCAACTACATCCTGCTCTACTTTGGTCAGCCTATGCATGCCTTTGATCTGGATACGTTTGAGGGTGACCAGATCGTTGTGCGGGAAGCGCGTGCTGGTGAAAAACTGGTGACGCTGGATGGCGAAGAGCGCGAGCTGGAAGTCAGCGATTTAGTCATTACTGTGGCAGATAAGCCAGTGGCTTTGGCTGGTGTCATGGGCGGAGCAACGACTGAAATTTCCGGTAAGTCCACTCGTGTTGTTCTAGAGGCAGCAGTCTTTGATGGGAAATCAATCCGCAAGACCAGCGGTCGCCTTAACCTGCGCTCAGAATCATCTTCCCGCTTTGAAAAAGGCATCAATGTGGCAACTGTCAATGAAGGTTTGGACGCAGCAGCAAGTATGATTGCGAACTTGGCAGGAGCGACTGTTCAGGCTGGTATCGTATCAGCTGGTAGTTTAGATACTAGCGATGTAGAAGTGGTGTCTAGTCTAGCGGATGTCAACCGTGTGCTGGGAACAGACTTGCTTTATACAGATATTGAGGATGTTTTCCGTAGACTTGGCTTTGGCTTATCAGGAAATGCTGAACAGTTCACTGTCAGTGTCCCTCGTCGTCGCTGGGATATTTCAATCGAAGCAGACCTCTATGAAGAAATTGCCCGCATTTACGGTTATGACAAATTGCCAGCTAGCCTGCCAAAAGATGACGGGACTGCTGGTGAATTGACTGCGACGCAGCAACTGCGCCGTCAAGTGCGGACTTTAGCAGAGGGAGCTGGACTGACAGAAATCATTACCTATGCTTTGACAACGCCAGAAAGGCGGTTGAGTTCACTCTCAATCCTAGCAACTTGACTGAGCTTATGTGGCCGATGACAGTGGAGCGTTCTGTTCTTCGTCAGAACATGGTTTCTGGCATTTTGGACTCTCTAGCCTACAATGTAGCTCGTAAAAATAAGAATCTAGCCCTCTATGAGATTGGAAAGGTCTTTGAGCAGACTGGCAATCCTAAGGAAGACCTGCCAAATGAAATCAATAGCTTTGCCTTTGCTTTGACAGGTCTGGTTAATGAAAAAGACTTCCAGACCAAGCCAGTAGCAGTTGATTTCTTCTATGCTAAGGGTGTAGTGGAAGCACTCTTTGCTAAGTTGGGCTTGGCAGCTGAATACGTGGCTAGCAACCAGATTAAGAGCCTGCATCCTGGTCGGACTGCTTTAATCTCTATCAATGGCCAGCCTGTCGGTTTTGTTGGCCAAGTCCATCCTGCGACATCCAAGGCTTACGATATTCCTGAAACTTATGTTGCTGAGCTCAACCTGTCTGCCATCGAAGAGCAGCTCCAACCAGCACAGCCATTTACAGAAATCACTAAATTCCCAGCTGTCAGCCGTGATGTGGCACTATTGCTCAAGGCTGAAATCACTCACCAAGAGGTCCTTGATGCCATCCAAGCAGCTGGTATCAAGCGCTTGACCGATATTAAACTCTTTGATATCTTCTCTGGTGACAAGCTGGGTGTTGGCCTCAAATCTATGGCTTACAGCCTGACTTTCCAAAATCCAGAAGCTAGCCTGACTGACGAAGAAGTGGCTAAATACATGGAAAAAATCGAAAAATCTCTGATCGAAAAACTCGGCGCAGAGGTGCGTTAGAAGAGTCGAAAAAAGCAGTCTTTACAGGCTGTTTTTTTTAATTGCTAAAAGAAGCTTTATAAAAGGCTTGATTTATGGTATTCTAGTCATATTAAAATTTATTAAAGAGGTGTCTGATGCAGTATAAGAGAAGTTATGCAGGTGAAATTGTTGGTATTATCTTGATTACTATTTTTGCAATCTTTGCTGTATGGTCAAATTCGTCTTCTACCTTTAGTGCAAGTAACTCTAAAGATCCTGAAGTGAGTTTTGACGCCAAGATGGATGAATACAAACTAGAAGAAAGACCGATAACTATCCGAGATGCAGAACTAATGTTTGGTTCAGAAGATGGTCCCAAAGATGAGACTCCAGAGAAAAAAGAAGCCAGGCTCCAAAGCGTTGTAGATACTTATAATAATCAATTAAAGAAAGAACAGGATAAGATAAAAAGGGAAAAAGAAGAGGAAAAGAAAAGAGATGACGATTTTGCTACAACTGTCTTGATTGGTTCAGCAGTTGGGGTTTCTTTATTGTTGATTTCTATTTTTATAAAGTCTAAACAACCTCCAGCAATGACAATCTCAGAAGGGAGACTGGATATTAAATCTTCGATTTTCCAAGATATGAATGAACTTGATCTGGACAATGTCAAGAAGATTGAATATAAAATCAAAACCTATAGTTCTGATGATATGCAGAAAACAAATCGTATGCTTTACTTTTATGATCAGAATGGTAGTTCTCTAGACTCCATTGACTTAAATAACTTATCTGGTGCTGATTTTAATGATATTTACAAGGAAATTAGTCGTCAGGCACCTCATATCGAATGGATTTTTCCAGAATAAAAGAAAGACTAGCAAATCATCCTTCTTTTCCAATCATGTTGAGTTTTGTGGTTGGGCTTATATTTTGAAAATCTGAGAATTAGGATATGTGACTAATGATTTGAATGATGATGAAGGAATTCAATATTAAGGATTGGCAGGAAAAGTAAGTATGAAAGATTTAAACCAAATGTCTCTGTGTCAGACTCTTTGGGCTCGGAATAAATATCTAGTCCTCAGTCATTCCAGTAATATCTATCTGGAAATTCGTCAATATTTAAAAAGTGAATCGGTAGAAGTAGCTCATGTTCAAGCCTTGATTGACCAAGCTGTTACCTTACCAGAAAATCGAGGTCAGGTCTGCAATGCCTTTCAGCATATCTGGGGCTATTTTAAGAAGAAAGCCAGCCCAGCTGAAAAAGATAATTTTATGCTACTCTTGCTTCGTTACCAATCCGGTCAGGCTGAGCAGAAAGATTTGGTTACAGCAGTTAAAGACCTGCTCCTCAAGTACCCCAACCCATATTTGCAAAAATCGACTCTCTTATTTCAGAATGAGGAATGATGCCTTGCTATCAAGGAGACATCGTATACCTGTTCTGCTAGTGGCTTAGTGATTACATATGATAAGAACAATAATCTATATCCTCAGTCAAATTAGACTGGGGATTTTTCTTATGTTTAAAAGAAAAGATCTAGATCTGATTGATTGCATCAGTAATATAGAATTCTTAATAGAAAACAAAATTCTTTCTCTTGACAAATAAAACAGACAAGTGTAGAATATAAGTATAAACTACAAATGTAGAAAAGGAGGAATCGATATGTCTATTCCGAAGAAAACAATTTTAGCAATTGTATCCCTTACAGCAGCTGTTCTCTTGACAGCTTGCTCAGGAAATAACAACCAAGGGACCAATGCTAACTCTCAATCTCAAGATGTCAAAAGTCAAAGTTCCCAATCAGCATCTAGTTCTAATACAGAATCTTCTTCTAGTCAAGCTAACTCTTCTAAGTCTACCCAAACTTCGAATCTAGATGGTAGTTATAAGGCAACTGACCATGATGGGGATCAACACCTTCTTCAAATTAATGGGGCCTCTGGGACATGGACGGAGACAGAGGTAGATGGAAGTAAGGAAATCAAGCAAGTCCAGGTTGATGCAACTAATCAGCGTTTGATTGTTGGTGACGATGTTAAACTTATCAACAAAATGGCAATCAGTTAATTGTCAGCGAACTTGATGACGATCCAGATACTCTAAACTTTACAAAACAGTAAGTTAGGCAACAACCTGCAGTAGAAAAAAACGGATCTCAGGATAATTGCAAAGTGACATAAAAATAGTAGTTACAACCTATTGGAGTTGTTGAAAAATTTGTACTGAGGTGGACAACTGTTAAACTTGAAGATCTTGCTATTGATTCATTTACTCATGGGTAAGAGCAAGACCACTAAGTCCATGATTGTCTTTGATTAAGTCTAGATGAAAACAGCCTAACTGCTGTCTCTTTAAGATTGCAGTAGGCTGTTTTTGTGTGGAAGGAAATTCATTATTTTTGTTCCCTACACCAGGCTATCCACCTTGACCATTCGGCAGCTAGATGGAACTGGTGTTCTTTGACAAGGCTGTCTGGACAAAGGCTAGGGAATTCTATGCAGAATCGGACTTCTAAGCCTTTTTCTGTGTCGCGAAACTGATGGCGAATACCACCGACATTGCAACCGTTCGCTAGTCTGGCGACACCGACAGATTAGAAGGGATAAGACGCATCACGAGGTTCCTCTATCTCAGCCTCACCACCAAGATCAAGAAAAAACTGTGTCGGCAGGGGGCTGTTTCCTGCTGTTTCAATGACTTCAAGTATGTCGCCGCGCCGCTGCAAGGCATAATGGTCTGGACAGGCACCAAGATTGGCTCTTTTATGAGCATCTGTATTTTCTAACATCAACTTTTCTAGCCTTTTACTGAAAGAAGCGGCAGTCAGTACACTTGCAAAAATCGTTACAACAGCTCTTTTTCGTGGTTTCTTTGACCATTTTGCTGCCAATTTCATCAAATATTGACTCCATTTGAGTTTGGTTCCGATTTTTTGGATTAGCTCTTCGTATGTCAGCTTCATTTTTGCTTCCAGTAGAGCTTGGTCTAAAATCTCCGTGTTGTCAGTATTAGGCAGCTGTAGATTAAGCATCTTAGCTGCTTTAAGGATTCTATGCTTCCGCCATTGCTCAATTCTTTCTTGACTGACTTCCTTTTGACTGATAATAATCTTCATCTTTTAATCCTCCTGTTCTTGTCTTCTGCTTATATTTATTATATAGTGGGAGCTGGATGGCATACAAGCATCAATTTTAGAGAGACTGTTGCATTTTGAGGTGAATGGCATGTATGAGAAAAAAAGAAGAAAGACAGAAAAAGCGGATAGAGACTAGCTTGCTGCAGCTGATGAAAGAGCAAACTTTTGAGGCTATCAGTATTCGCCAATTGATTGACTTGGCAGAGGTGAATCGCAGTACCTTTTTATCGGCATTATTTGGATAAATATGATCTGCTGGAGAAGATAGAAGACCGCTTGCTAGATGATTTGCAGGCCTATTATCAAGAGGCTCTAGAATCTGCCTGCTTGTTCAAGTTAGAAAAAGGATTTTTAAAGTGGAAGACTATATCCATGAGAAACAAAAATCTCTTTTTCATTTTTTTGAGCCTTACTTGGAAGACTTGGCCATTCTTTTTAGGGCCGAATGGCAGTCCAACTAGTTTGCTGCGGTTGCAGGAAGCTCTGAGGAAGATTTTCTGGCAGAGTATTTCCTTGGCTGATCCACATTTAGAGGAGGTTGAGGTGGACTTGCTCCTGAATCATCAAGCCACGTCCTTTATGGGAACCCTGACTTACTGGCTGGCTCATCCTCGCTATAAGGCTCAGCAAATGAGTGATTTTCATGCTAGGGTGACCGCTGTCGGTCTGGCAGGTTTTGTCAGAGAGCATATGCAGGGGGATTGACAGGATAGTTTTTCCAGCTTGCTTTTTGTATGGTATAATAGTCTCGAATATCTCAAAGGAGGACAGCTTTGTTTTTAGCTTTTAAAGAGATTGTCTACAGTCGCGGACGCTATCGTTTAGTGGTTGCTGTGGTCTTTCTCATTACCTATATGGTTTTCTTTTTATCTAGTCTTTCCGTCGGTTTGGCTAGGCTCAATCGCTTGGCTTTGGACCAATGGCAGGCTGAGTCGATCGTCTTATCGGAGTACGCCAATAAGAATCTAATAGCTTCGACTCTCAAGGAAGAGGAGTACAGACGCCTGCTTCAAGGGGACTCAATCGCTGCTTTGGGACAAACATCAGCAGTGGCCAATTATGAAGATGGGACTGATAAACTCAATGCTCAGGTTTTTGGTCTCTCTTGGGATAGTTTTCTAGCGCCTGACATTATTGAGGGGCGTCCTGCTGAGACTGCTTATGAAATCATTGCGGATAAGCGTCTGCAGCAAAAAGGTGTAAAACTAGGCGACCAGCTCCAGCTCAATGGCAGTGAGCGCCTCTATCAGGTTGTTGGTTTCACAGAGGATAATAGCTTCTTTACTCAACCTGTAATTTATGGATTTAGATGATTTCAGGGAATTAAAGTACGGCTCAAGTCAGGTTAAGAATATCAGTGCACTTGTGGTCAAGGATGGTCAGAAGATTGAAGAAGCAGGACTTAGTCAGCTCTCTATGAGTGATTTTATAGAAAATATCCCTGGTTATCAGCCTCAGGTACTGACTTTTTCCTTTATGATTGGGGCCATGGTTCTGATTACATTTTTGGTATTGGGAATTTTTATGTACATCATTACCATCCAAAAGACGCATCTTTACGGTATTATGCGCGCTCAAGGAATTGCCAGTGGGAAGATTATTGCTTCTATTTTCTGGCAGATTTTCATCCTATCCACTCTGGGAATCAGCTTAGCTGTTTTGGCTCTTTTGGGAACCCAGCTAGTCTTGCCGGCTTCTATGCCTTTTTACAGTGACTGGCGAGCTTATGCTGGCTTGATTGTCCTCATTATTTTCATGTCACTGGCTGGCGGACTCTTGTCCATTCATCGGGTTCTGAAAATTGACCCTATCACAGCAATCGGAGGTGAGTAAATGTCAATCATAGAACTAAAAGGGGTTACAAAAGAATATGGTCAGGGGCATACGCTGGTTCAAGCTCTAAAACCAACTGATTTCCGATTGGAAGCAGGGCAGTTTGTAGCTATTATTGGGCCGTCAGGATCGGGTAAAACAACCCTTCTGACCTTGCTGGGGCATTTACAAACACCCTCAAAAGGACAGATTCTCCTGCATGGGAAAGATACTTCCCAGCTCAAGGAAAAGGAACGGGCAGCCCTGCGTTTCAATGATTTCGGCTTTATTTTGCAGGCTTCCAATCTCATTCCTTTTTTGAAAATCGAAGACCAGTTCCAGCTGATTGACCGCTTATCTAAAAAGGAAAGAATGGATCTAGACAGTCTGATTGAGTTGCTAGATCTTAAAGGAACTCTCAAGCAGTATCCGAAAGAATTGTCTGGCGGGGAACGGCAGAGAGCTGCTATAGCCCGAGCACTTTACAACAGTCCTGATATTATCTTGGCTGATGAGCCGACAGCTAGTCTGGATACAGAGCGGGCTAAGCGCGTGGTCCATTTGCTCAAAGAGGTGACCCAGAAATTCCATAAGAGCGTGGTCATGATTACCCATGATACCCGCCTGCTGGACGAGGTTGATAAGGTCTATGAGATGCAAGATGGAGTGCTGACTCAAGTTCGATAAAGCTCGAGATCGCTTAAATAATTCAATAAGAATGCTGTATAGACAGCCTGTTTATTATTAGCAGGGTTGTCTTTTTTTGTATAAAATCATCATAAGTGAAAGACAGTTTTGAAAGATGAATTATCGAATTTGTTGTAGTGGAGTAGGGGAAATACTCATTAGAAATTTTGAGACAGAAATCATAAGTAAAGCAGTTTGTTTTGCTACTTAGATGGAGAAATGGGTTTAATAAGGTTTAATAAAGAATCTAGCTAGCCTTGACTAATCCCTGGAAGATGAGATACTGCTGTTTTAATTATTCAAAAAATGCTAAAAAGGAAGATCGATGTGAAAGAAAGCTAAGCTTACACTATTTCTTTTACTCTTGGTAATGATTGCTATTTCAGTTTTTCTCTATTTTTCCAGGCGCATTTACTGGAAATACGATGATCAGTGGATTATCGGTAAAAGAGAATGGGAGATAGTGGAGCGTTATGGTGAATTTGATTACGAAACGAAACCCGGCGCCCGAAAGGGATATTATATAGGATAAGAGAATCATTTTTTTGAGACTCATAGAAAAAAGTTGTATTATTTTACTCTTTTTGATAACAATAATAAAGCTAAAAAAGTCGTGATTGGGGGTCAGCCGGGAAAAGATTAAGTGATTGTAAAGTCAATATTGGAAGAGTTTCTTGCTTATTACTTTCGAAAATTTATAGTGCATCTTGAAACTTAGTTGAAAGATCTAAGTTTTGAGATGTTTTTTTCTTCTACTAATTTTTCCATATCAAAGCTATAAGTTCAGAGAAATCTCTGGGATAATGAATCTGCTGAAACTTTTTTAAAATCTGGTAGATAGCAGGAGAGAAGCAAATCTGCTATAATGGTCTTATGATTATTTTACAAGCAAGCAAGATTGAGCGCTCTTTTGCAGGGGAGCTTCTTTTTGACAATATTAACCTGCAGGTGGATGAGGGCGATCGGATTGCCCTGGTTGGTAAAAATGGAGCTGGGAAGTCAACCCTGCTCAAGATTTTGGTGGGCGAGGAGGAGCCTACTTCTGGTCAGATCAATAAAAAACGAGACCTGTCCCTATCCTATCTGGCTCAGGACAGCCGCTTTGAGTCGGAGAATACTATCTTCGACGAGATGCTGCTGGTCTTTAATAGTCTGCGTCAGCAGGAGAAACGACTGCGACAGATGGAGCTGCAAATGGGAGAATTGTCAGGGGAAGACCTGACTGCTCTCATGACCCAATATGATCAGCTGTCAGAGGATTTTCGCCAGAAAGGCGGTTTTACCTATGAGGCCGATATTCGAGCGATTTGAATGGCTTCAAGTTTGACCAGTCCATGTGGCAGATGAAGATTTCTGAGCTGTCAGGCGGGCAGAATACCCGTCTGGCTCTGGCTAAGATGCTTTTGGAAAAGCCAGAGTTGCTGGTACTGGACGAGCCAACCAACCACTTGGATATCGAGACCATTGCCTGGCTGGAGACTTACTTGATTAACTACAGCGGTGCCCTGATTATCGTCAGCCACGACCGCTATTTCTTAGACAAGGTTGCGACCATCACGCTGGACTTGACTAAGCATTCCTTGGATCGCTATGTGGGCAATTACTCTAGCTTCGTGGTCCAAAAGGAGCAGAAGCTGGCCACTGAAGCCAAGAACTATGAAAAGCAACAGAAAGAAATCGCTGCGCTGGAGGACTTTGTCAATCGCAATCTAGTTCGGGCTTCCACAACCAAGCGGGCTCAGTCCCGCCGTAAGCAGCTGGAAAAGATGGAGCGTTTGGACAGACCGGAGGCCGGCAGTCGCTCGGCTACTATGACCTTCAAATCGGATAAGGTTTCAGGCAATGTTGTTCTGACCTTGGAAGACGGGGCTATTGGCTACGGAGAGGAAGTCCTGTCGGAGCCGATTAACCTTGACATTCGCAAGTTCAATGCGGTAGCTATTGTCGGGCCAAATGGGATTGGAAAGACGACCTTGATCAAATCACTAATCGGTCAAGTGCCCTTCATCAGAGGCAAGGAGCAGTTGGGAGCTAATGTGGAAGTGGGCTATTATGACCAGACCCAGAGTAAACTGACTCCCAGCAATACGGTACTTGATGAGCTATGGAATGACTTCAAGCTGACGCCAGAGGTCGAGATTCGCAATCGCTTAGGCGCTTTCCTCTTCTCGGGAGACGATGTCAAGAAGTTTGTCGGCATGCTATCAGGTGGAGAGCGGGCGCGCCTGCTTCTAGCCAAGTTGTCTATGGAAAACAACAATTTCCTCATCCTAGACGAGCCGACCAACCACCTGGACATTGACAGCAAGGAAGTGCTGGAAAATGCCCTAATTGACTTTGACGGAACCCTGCTCTTTGTCAGTCATGACCGTTACTTTATCAATCGCGTGGCCACTCAGATTATCGAGCTCTCTGAGACAGGCTCTACCCTTTATCTGGGTGATTATGACTACTATCTGGAGAAAAAGGCAGAGCAGGAAGCCTTGCGTGAGGAGACGGAGCGGGTTGATTCTGATAAGCCTGCCCCTGCCAATGACTATCAAATCCAAAAGGAAAACCAGAAAGAACAGCGTCGGCTGGCCCGCCGCTTAGAGCAATTGGAAGCGCAAATCGAGGACTTGGACAGCCAGATCAGTCAGCTTCAGGAAGCCATGCAGGCAACCAATGACGCCGCCGAACTCATGGAAAGCCAGCAGCAAATCGACCAGCTGACCGCCGCCCAAGACGAAGCCATGCTAGAATGGGAAGAGCTGGCGGAGAAGGTGTAGAAGAAGAAAAGGAATAGATACTATGTTAAATATTGCTTGGGATAATGTATTATACTATAAAAATTTGGGAAAAAGTAAAAAAGCTCCGAATACTTTTGTGTTCTATAAAGACGAATGGGATGACTACGGTTATAATTTAACTTATACAGTTTGTTTCTATAATCAAGCTTTTAGAGGAGACACTTTTTAGGAAATTATAGAATTTACAATCCAGAGATTGAGGATAAGTCTTTACCAAAGAGTATTTCTATCCTGATAGATCAAGATTTAGATAATGATAGTTTCTATAGAAAAGATAATGATGGTAATATTGAAAGTATAAAAGATACATACTATTCATTGGCTTGGGATATTAATTTTTATCAAGAATTATATAAACTCGGAGCAGAATACTATGACAAATATTTGAAGGTATTTCGAGATTTAACAGTTATAGACTTACCTGATGACATAAAAAGAAAAATGAGGGTGTTAAACACGCTCTATTAAGAAATGATGGCATAACAAAAAGTGCAGAGATTATAGAGCTGAGTCAACAACTTAAAAAAATTGATGAAGGTTTGAATGTTGGGAATTATATATCTTTTTATTTTTAGAAAGATTAGACGATGATCAATTAACTGATGAGAAAAATAGAACTTTTTTTCTAAAAATTATTAAAGATTATGATTTTGATTATGATTTATCTTTTGATTCATTGAGTAAGTTAGTTAGAGCTCGTATAGAAAAAGATCATAAGTCGAACTCTGATAAAAGCGACGAATTATTAAAGTTATTACTTGATAAGACTGATTTTGAACAATTAAAGTCAGAACTAGAAACTATTGAAAATAAGGAATTAAAAAGAGATCTCAACTAGTGTAGAGAAGATTAAGAAAGAATTAAGATACACTTCAAAACGATAAAGAATTCATTCACTATACTTCCTTAGGTACATTAAAAATTTTTTTGCTTTATAAATCAGATGGAAATAAAAAAAGATTCTAATAAAACAGACAATAAGGAAAAGGATTCTAACAAATCTGATGAGAATATAAACTATCCTAGATTACGGCTAAGCAATGCCAGACAGATGAATGATCCGAACGAAGGATATACCTTGTTTAATCTCATAGGAATTGAAAAAAAGGATCTACCTGAAACTGATTATGCTACCTCGCCGTTCTTCTTTTGCTTCTATGACGGAAAATGGAAAAAAATCAAAAGCTAAATGACAGTCTTCCAATGTGGAAACAATACGGTGATGATGCAAAGGGAATTAATTTAACTTATCATTCAGATTACATTAAAAAGTTTAATGGATGATGGAATAGAAATTTATAAAGTTTGTTATAAAGTTAAGTCAAAATCACTAAAAAAAGGAAATCAAGAAAATAAAATCAGCATTTAATAAAATTAAAAAGTATAGATCTGCTAAAAAAACAACAATACTTCTCTTCAGCGATGAATTTAATAGATGATATTCGTTATTTATTTAAAGAGGAGGATTATAGTTATGAAAATGAGTATAGGATTATTAAATCTTATGAAGGTAAGGAGAGTGAAATTTTTACTAGCGATAGTTCTAATAGTGTGATTCCTGGTCTATATGTCTATATTGACAAAGAATTAAAATACTCCAAAATCAAACTAGGTCCTAAATGCGATGATATTGATTTTGTTGCTCCATATATCAAACACATTGATAGGAAAATTGAGGTAACTCGATCCGAGATTTCATACCGTTAATTATTTATTTCCATAGGGAAATTTCTCTGGACAGCATGCGCAATCTCTATTTTTTCGAGGAAAATAAACTATTCTTCATGTAATCTAAGTTCTTTTAAAGACAAGTCAGTCCGTCAGATTTTCTGAAAAGCTATTTTGGAGCAAAATGGCTCTGTCAGATTTTCTGACGGTTGCTCTGAGAGCAAATCCCGAACTTTCTGTTTTCTGACGAGTTCTTTTAGCAGAATCTGCCTTTTCCGATTTTCAGCCGATAAGATTTTGACGAAAAGAGTCTCGTCTGAAAATAAAATCCGAACAAGGGGCAGTGAAGGTAGTTTTGAAAGAGCGACTAGGGAAGCAGAACAGCAACTGAAAGAATTTAAGTGGTAAACAAATGGAAAATTTAGGCAAAGTTTTTCGCGATTTTCGTTTAAATGGGCATTATTCTTTGAAGGAAGCGGCGGGTCAGGTTTGTTCGACCTCTCAGCTGTCTCGTTTTGAGTTGGGTGAGTCGGACATGACTCTCTCGAAATTTTTAGATCTCTTGGATAATATTCATGTGACTCTTGAAAATTTTATGGACAAGGCACGGAATTTTCAGCAGCATGAGCACGTGGCCATGATGGGTAAGATTATCCCTCTTTACTACTCAAATAACATCAAGGGATTTCAAGACTTGCAAGCGGAGCAGTTGGAAAAGGCCAAGGCCAGTAACACGCCTCTTTACTATGAGCTCAATTGGATTTTGATGCAGGGCTTGATTTGTCAGCGGGATAGTCAGTTTCGCATGCGACAAGAGGATTTAGATAAGGTGGCCGATTATCTCTTCCAAGTAGAAGATTGGACCATGTACGAGCTTATCCTCTTTGGCAATCTCTATAGCTTCTATGATGTGGACTATGTCTACCGTCTGGGCAAGGAAGTCATGGAGCGGGAGGACTACTACAAAGAAATCGGTCGCCATAAGAAATTGGTCTTGATTTTAGCCCTCAATTGTTACCAGCATTGTTTGGAAAGTCGTTCTTTTGATAAGGCTAGTTATTTTGAGGCTTACGTAGAGAAAATCATTGGCAAAGGCATCAAACTCTATGAACGCAATGTGTTCCTCTATCTCAAGGGTTTTGCGGCCTATCAGAAGGGGGAGAATAAGCAGGGCATCAAGCAAATGCAGGAAGCCATGCACATCTTTGAAGTGCTGAATTTACCTGAGCAAGTCGCCTATTATCAAGAGCATTTCGATAAGTTTGTAAAAGCATAATTTCCCAAATATGGGAAAAATAAAGAACCTCCCTCTATTCCTGATACAATAGTTTCAGAAATGGAGGGAGGTATTTTTATGAATCGACAAGCAGTGCAGCTGATTACACGGGCTGCTATTAATAAAATTGGAAATATGCTTTATGACTATGGGAACAGCGTTTGGCTTGCTTCTATGGGAGCTCTGGGACAGACAGTCTTGGGTATTTACCAGATATCGGAGCTAGTCACCTCCATCTTATTCAATCCTTTTGGTGGAGCCATTGCGGACCGCTTTTCCAGACGTAAGGTGCTGATGGTAACAGATTTGATTTGTGCCGGTCTTTGTTTACTGATTTCCTTTATCACAAATGACCAGCTCATGATTGGAGCGCTGATTTTTGCTAATGTGGTTCAGGCTATAGCCTTTGCTTTTTCTCGACCAGCTAATAAGTCTTATATTACCGAAATTGTGGACAAGGAAGACATTGTAACCTACAATTCTCATCTGGAATTGGCCTTGCAGGTTATCAGTGTCTCAGCCCCAGTTTTATCTTTTATCGTGATGCAGTATGCAAATCTGCGCATGACCCTTCAGCTGGATGCCCTTAGCTTCTTTCTGGCTTTTGCCTTGGTTTACTTTCTGCCCAATCATGAGCCAAGCAAGAAGAAGTCTCCCATCAATCTTGGAAATATCCTGAGAGATATCAAGGAAGGTTTAGTCTATATACGTCAGCAAAAAGAAATCTTCTTTCTGCTCTTGGTAGCTTCTGCAGTCAACTTTTTCTTTGCGGCCTTTAATTATCTATTGCCTTTTACCAATCAGCTTTACGGCAGGACAGGTTCTTATGCAAGCATTCTGAGTTTGGGTGCTATAGGCTCAATCATTGGAGCCATTCTAGCCAGCAAGGTTAAGGCCAGTATGGGCAACTTACTTGTAGCCCTGCTATTGACCGGTGTTGGAGTCGCAGTCATGGGCGTCTCTACCTTGATACAGGTTCATCCCTATTTTTCTTATTCTGGTAATCTTATCTGTGAGCTATTTATGACTGTTTTCAACATTCATTTCTTCAGTCAGGTTCAGACCAAGGTGGACAAGCAGTATCTAGGCCGTGTTTTCTCAACGATCTACACGCTGGCAATTCTTTTCATGCCTCCTGCGACTTTTCTAATGACTCTGCTGCCAAGCGTCCACACTCTTTCCTTTCTACTGATTGGCCTAGGGGTGATTGGACTAGCTTTTCTTTCCTATATCTATCAAAAAAGGATACAAAAAAACTAGGCTGGAATAAATTCCAACCTAGTTTTTTGAATGTGAGTTTTCAAGTACTTCCTTGGTTTTCTTAAGCTCTTTTTTCAGTGAGAAATTTTTTACCATGCTGATGAGAAAGGTCGTAATAGATCCTAGAAGTACTGAGATTAAAATCAATATAATCAAGGGAAGTTTGAAGCTAAATAGGATAAAGCTAACATTGACGCTCTGCATATTGGCCAAGGAAATACCAGCAACCAATAGAACGGTAATTAAAAGTAGGATATAATGTAGTTTTTCTTTCATAATAATTCTCCAATATATTTATTCAAATTCAGCCTTGCTTTTGATATCTCCGTATTCTTCTGGGATTTCTTGGGCTAGGATATCTTCATAAGCCGCCAGTTTAATATCTGAGCCATACTTGTTTTTCAGTGCTGTTGTTACCAGACGGTAGGCCAAGTTTGCGTTGCGGGACAAGATGGGGCCATGGAAGTAGGAACCAAAGACATTTTTATAATGAACGCCTTCGCAACCATCCTCTTGGTTGTTGCCATTTCCATAGACGACCTTGCCCAGAGGTTTTTCGTCGTCAGAGAGGAAGGTACGTCCTTGGTGATTTTCAAAGCCGTAGTAGGTCTCATTGAATTCATCATTATGAATCTTGATGTCGCCAATGTAACGATTATTAGTCTGATTGAGGGTGTAATGTCCCATGATGCCTAATCCTTCGATCCGTCGACCGGATGCTTCGATATAGTATTTTCCCAAGAGTTGAAAACCACCGCAGATAGCTAACACTACGCCATTTTCGTTGATAAAATTTTCTAAGGCATCCTTTTTAGCTGGTAAGTCACGAGCTACGATCGTTTGTTCATAGTCTTGGCCACCACCAAAGAAGACGATGTCGTAGCTGTCCTTGTCAAAACCATCTTCTAGAGAGACGATATCGACTTGAACTCTAGCACCTAACTTTTCTGCTACATATTTGAGCATGAGCACATTTCCATTATCTCCATAAGTATTCATGAGATCTCCATAAAGATGGGCAATTTTAATATCGTAACGGAAATCCTGGTTATCAAGAGAAGTGAGGGAAGTATAAACCATTAGTTCATCTCCTTTCTAACAACCTGACGCTCTGCCAGCAACTCTCGAAATTCCAGCATGGCAGTATATGTTGCTAAGATATAGGCATGCTTGGTTTCTTGTTGTTCAATGGCTTTGAAAACTGCTTCTAAGTCTTTGACTTCGCTAATCTGATCTGCTGGATAACCCGTTACCCGCAGTCGCCGAGCAATCTCGGAGTGACGGACACCACCTGCGATGACATGAGGAATATTCATCTCTAAATTCTCTCAAAATCAGCATCCCAGATCCAGCTGGTATCAATGCCGTCCGCATAATTAGCATTGAGCAAGACAGATAAGCTAAAGTCAAAAGGTGCAAGCTCAATCATTTCCAAGGCTTGGGTAGCACCAACTGGATTTTTAATCAAAACCAAGGTACACTCTTTATCTCCGATTTTGAAGGTTTCCTGACGGCCAAAGACAGCTCGGCTCTTATCAAAACCAGACTTGATTGTAGAAGGATCAACTCCAAAGAATTGAGCCACTGACACTGCAGCCAAAGCATTGTAAATATTGTAGAGCCCTCCGATATTGATCTGATAGTCTTGACCATCAATGGTAAAGGCAGAGCGGTTATGCTCAAGAGCATTGAGAGCAGTCAAGCTGTAGTCTAGTTTAGGACGCTTGAAGCCACAGTCCTCACAGATATATGCACCAAGATTGGCATAGGTGTTGAGCTCATACTTGAGGATATGCTCGCACTTGGGACAGAGGATGCCTTCAGTATTATAGTGAGCTAGCTGGGCCTGGCTTTTTTCAGTATCAAATCCATAGTAGCGGACAGGATTCTTTAGGCTGACAGAGTTAAAAAGAGGGCTGTCCCCATTCATTAGCACTGTCGCTTCAGGAACTTTTGCTGCAGCATCCAAAATCATCTGGTAGGTCGTGTAGATCTCACCATAGCGGTCCATCTGGTCACGGAAAATATTGGTAAAGACAAAGAGGCTGGGCTTGATATAGTCACAAATCCGAGATAGGCTGGCTTCATCTATTTCTAGGACAGCGATATTCTTGCCAGATTTGCCTTTTTTAGCGGTCAGGAAGGTTGTAGTAATTCCCGTAATCATATTGGCGCCACTGGTATTAGTAACAACTTCTCCGAATGCTTCCTTTAGAATGCCCACTGTTAAAGCTGTGGTCAGTGTCTTTCCATTGGTTCCTGTAATCACTACGACTTCATAGTTATTAGCTAAGTTTTGTAAAATGTTTTTGTCAAAGGTTAAGGCAATTTTTCCAGGAAGAGTAGATCCACGTCCCATTTTGCTGAGGATAAAGTGGGAGGATTTACCTGCCAAGAGGCCTAAAAGTGTATTTATCTTCATAAGAATTATTTTATCATAAAAAGTAAATTTGATTACAGAAAAAAACACTGAAAAGTGATATAATAGAAAAGAACGTTTTCTTTGATAGGGTGGATTGATTATGAATTTTCAACAATTGTCAAATCTCCAGTACTGGTCCAGTTTGTTTGGTAGCCCCTGGAGTATTTTGATTAATATCATTGATATTGCCTTGGTAGCTTGGATCTTATATTTCTTTACTAAGGCTGTTGCAGGAACAAAAATTATGATTCTCCTGCGTGGAGTTTTTCTCTTCGTTTTAGGACAAATTATTGCAAATTTTTTAGGCCTAGCAACAATCTCTTGGCTGATTAATCAAGTTATTACTTATGGGGTCATTGCAGCAGTAGTAATTTTTACTCCAGAAATTCGAACAGGACTCGAACGCTTAGGTAGAGCAACTGATCTTTTTTCAGCAACTCCTTTAAGCTCGGAAGAAAAGCTTATTCAAGCTTTTGTCAAAGCTGTTGAGTATATGAGTCCTCGTAAAATTGGGGCCTTGGTTGCGATTCAAGGTAGCAGAACCTTGCAAGAATATATCTCGACTGGAATTCCCTTGGATGCGGATGTATCAGGTGAATTACTGATTAATATCTTTATCCCCAATACTCCTTGCACGATGGTGCAGTCATTATCAGAGATAATAAGATTGCTGTATCATGTGCTTATCTTCCTCTCACAGAAAATTCAAGAATTTCCAAAGAATTTGGTACTCGGCACCGGGCTGCTATCGGCCTATCTGAGGTTTCTGATGCTTTTACATTTATTGTATCGGAGGAAACGGGAGGTATTTCTATCACTCACAATGGTGTCTTCAAGCATGATTTGTCTCTGCAGGAATTTGAAGAGGAGCTTCGTAAGGTTTTGGTTCCTGATCAACCTGATAAAAAAGGTTGGCATCAGCGTATACTGGGAGGGCATAGAAAATGAAAAACTATAAAAAAATCTGGTATATCCTCTCCTCTATCTTTTTTGCTCTGGTTTTATTTGTTTATGCAACCTCAAACAATTTCCAAAACAATGCCAACATTCGCTTAAATAAGTCTGAAACATACACTAATACAATTACAAATGTTCCAATTGACGTGAAATACGACAGCGATGAATATTTCATAAGTGGTTTCTCTTCCGAAGCAACAGTTAGTTTGACGGGATCAAATCGCTTGACCTTGGCCAGTGAAATGCAGGAAAGTACTCGTAAATTCAAAATAGTAGCTGATCTGACCAATGTTAAGACTGGTATCTCAGAGGTGAAACTAAGCATTAATAATCTACCTAGTGGCCTGACAGCAACAGTAAATCCTGATAAAATCACTGTAAAAGTAGGTAAGCGCGTGAGTAAGACATTTCCTGTACAGACTACTATCACAGAAAGTCAGGTTGCTCAAGGAGTTTCAATTTCAAGTGTCAACTTCGGTGATTCGAAGGTTACCGTCTTTACTGATGAGGATTACATGGAAAGAATTGACCATGTAGAAGCAGTCTTACCAGAGAGTGACGTCATTAGTGGTAATTATACAGGCGTTGCAACTTTGAGAGCTGTAGACAGTACTGGGACTGCAATACCAAGTGTCATTAGTCCTTATGAAACGACAGTGAAGATTACGACTAAGACATCAGGTTCATCTTCGACAAGTACAAGCTCAACTTCTACGAGCTCTTCTAATCATTAATAAAACAGTTTATAACCTGAAAGGAATAATAGAATAATGGGAAAATATTTTGGAACCGATGGTGTTCGCGGAGAAGCAAATGTGGAATTGACGCCTGAATTGGCCTTTAAATTAGGTCGTTTTGGCGGTTACGTTCTGAGCCAGCACGAAAGTGAAGTGCCTAAGGTCTTCGTTGGACGTGATACACGGATTTCAGGAGAAATGTTAGAAAGCGCCTTGATTGCTGGTCTTTTATCAGTTGGTATTCATGTTTATAAACTTGGAGTTATTGCAACACCAGGTGTTGCTTATTTGGTTAAGTCAGAAAAAGCAAGCGCCGGAGTTATGATTTCTGCCAGCCACAACCCAGCACTTGATAATGGTATCAAGTTCTTTGGTGGTGACGGCTACAAGTTGGATGATGATCGAGAACTAGAAATTGAAGCACTACTTGATGCGACTGAAGATACTTTGCCACGTCCAAGTGCTGAGGGACTCGGAACTCTTGTTGACTATCCAGAAGGACTACGCAAGTATCAACAATATCTAGTTTCAACTGGTTTAGAGTTAGAAGGAATGCATGTTGCTCTAGACACAGCTAATGGTGCTGCTTCAACAAGTGCCCGTCAGATTTTTGCTGATTTGGGCGCTCAATTGACTGTTATTGGAGAAAATCCAGATGGACTTAATATTAACTTGAATGTTGGTTCGACTCATCCTGAAGCTTTGCAAGAGGTTGTAAGAGAATCGGGCGCTGCTATTGGTTTAGCTTTTGATGGAGATAGCGATCGTCTGATTGCTGTGGATGAGAATGGTGAGCTGGTAGATGGTGATAAGATTATGTACATCATCGGTAAGTATCTATCTGAAAAAGGCCAGTTGGCTCAAAATACTATTGTTACTACGGTTATGTCTAATCTTGGTTTCCATAAGGCATTAGATCGAGAAGGAATTCAAAAGGCTGTAACAGCTGTTGGAGATCGTTATGTAGTAGAAGAGATGCGCCAATCTGGCTATAATCTTGGCGGAGAACAGTCTGGACATGTGATTATCATGGACTATAATACAACAGGTGACGGCCAGTTAACTGCTGTACAATTAACCAAATCATGAAAGAGACTGGTAAAAAGTTATCAGAACTCGCATCCGAAGTAACTATTTATCCTCAGAAATTAGTCAATATTCGAGTGGAGAATAGCATGAAGGACAAGGCGATGGAAGTCCCTGCTATTAAATCAATCATCGAAGAAATGGAAGCAAAAATGGCAGGAAATGGACGAATTTTAGTTCGTCCAAGTGGAACTGAACCATTACTTCGCGTAATGGCGGAAGCTCCAAGTCATGAGGAAGTTGATTTCTATGTTGATACGATTGCAGATGTTGTTCGTGCGGAAATTGGTATTGAATAAATAACTATGAAAACAAAGAAGTAGCATTGATTTTGCTACTTTTTTGTATGAAATGAATCAATTTACGTATATATCTTGTACTATAACTGATTTTTTTGTTATTTTTCTATAAAACATTTCCTACTTTTCTGTATTTTAGGTATAATAAAATATGAAGGAGGGAATAATGAATGAAAGAAAAAAATAATCTTGTTCTTAAATTCTTTATTTTGTTGTCGGCTATTGTTTTTGGTCTTGGAGTAACAAAATCAGCTCAAGCGACTGAAGTTACTGACTATACAAACAATGTTACTATAACTAAAAATGGTAGTCCTCTAACTAGCGATACAACAGTTACGACAAATGAGACCTTAGCTGTGACAAGTGACATTACTTTTCCGGATTCACAAGCTATTAATAGCGGTGATACCCTTACTCTGAAGCTGCCTCAAGAGTTAACTCTTATTACAGTTTTGAATTTTAATGTCATTGATGTCAAAAATGATAAGGGTGAAGTTGTTGGTACCGCTCAAGTAGATCCGAACAATCAGACGGTGACAGTAACTTTCAGTGATTACTTCTCTCGTTTGCCTGAAAATAAGAGAATGTCTCTAAATTTCAATGTTCGATTAAATAATGACACAGTCAAAGAGTCTGGCCCTGTTTCATTCCGTTTTGGTCAAACTGACTTTTCTTTCCAATATAAAAAGGATGATGGTCAAGCTGGTGAGTACGAGATGAAATATGGTTACCAAGACAAATCAGACCCAAGTATTGTTAAATGGCGTATTATCTTAAACGCTCGACAAGACATGCTTCGTGGAATGGTTATTTCTGATAATTTTGGTGACGGCTTAACTCTTGTTCCAGGAAGTTTACGTGCTGTGCGCTATGCACCAGTTCAAGGGGGGAATTCGTAATGAAGCCCATCTTTTAACTCTACCTGTTCTTGATAATTTTACAAAGAAAGCAGTTCTTTCTAAAAATGCAAATGGCGACGTAAATGGATTCACAATCAACTTTGGTGATAATTACAATTGGCCAATGTATATTGAATACTCAACTCGTGTAGCGCCAGGAACTAAAGTAGGTGATACAGTAAATAATAAATTATCTTGGTCAGCTACAAACTTCCCAGGAGAACGAACAATCAATCGCTCACTTAGATTGGAAGCTGGTTCGGGAGATGGAAGTGCCGAACGCTCAAAAGATGTTGTAATCAAGGCTCAAAAAACTCTGGTCGGTAAAGAATTGACTAAGGGACAATTTAGTTTTGGTCTTTACGATGACAAGGGGCAACTTTTACAGACAGCTACTAATGAAGCTGATGGTTCTATTAATTTCGCAGCAATCAACTATAGCCAAGCTGGTACATTCAACTATGTAATTAAAGAAATTCCAGGCCAGGAAGATGGCTACACTTATGATGCTAAAGAGGTTAAAGTAACAGTTAAAGTTGTTGATGTATTGGGCGAAAAATTTGGTTCAGTTTCTTATGACGGAGACGCGACTTTTACCAATACATACAAACCAGTAACCTCTGTATCAGGTCATAAAACATGGGTTAATGATACAAACATGACTCGTCCACAGAGCATTACAGTTAATCTATATGCTAACAATCAAGTAGTAGCATCTAAAGTTGTCAGTGAAGCTGATGGCTGGAACTACACATTTAGTGGTCTTCCAGTAAATGATGAAAATGGTCAAAAAATTACCTATACAATTGGTGAAGATGCCATTGTAAACTATAGTTCAAAAGTTGAAGGTTATGACTTAATTAATACCTATGATCCGCCAACTATTCCATCAAACCCAGGAGAGCCTGGAAAGGATAAACCAAGCAATCCAGATGGGGGCGATCCGAATGATCCTGGTCGTAAAACGCCAGATCCAAAAGTAGAAGATCCTAAAGGATCAAATAAACAAGATCCAAAAACACCAGGAACCAAGAAAGCTGACAATAAGCCAACCTTGCCAAAAACGGGTGAGCAAGCAGCGATCTGGTTGTCAGTAGCTGGGGTCTCAATTTTGGTTATTCTTGGCGGTGTGTTTGTAGTCTTAAGAAAGAAAAATAAACAATAATTGATGGCTTAAAAAAAAAGAAGTATGTTTTTAAGTGATCAAAATAATTTGAAAGAAGATAAGGTTTATCATTTTCAAGCCTTTCTTCTTTCTTTTTTTATTTGAAGCGACTAGCATTTGAAAAATACTATCAATCATGTTAGAATAAGTCTATAAAAATATAAGAGGTAATTATTGTGGCTTTTGGAGATGAAGGAAAACGCAAAAAAACAGGATTTGAAAAATTAACAATGGTCGTTGTGGTAATCATGATTGTGGTAACAGTCGGAGCCATTATTGCTAGTGCAGTCAGCGCTATTTTGAGATAATTTTAAATCCGAAACGCTCTTTCAGCGTTTTTTTTAGGAATATGAAAGTGAAATTTAAGAGAAGGTAGAGAAAGAATGAGTATGTTTTTAGATACAGCCAAGATTCAGGTTAAGGCTGGTAATGGTGGTGATGGTATGGTTGCTTTTCGCCGTGAAAAATACGTTCCCAATGGTGGTCCTTGGGGTGGCGATGGCGGTCGTGGAGGCAATGTTGTTTTTGTCGTTGACGAGGGCCTGCGTACTCTGATGGATTTTCGTTATAATCGCCACTTTAAGGCTCAGTCTGGTGAAAAGGGTATGACCAAGGGCATGCATGGCCGAGGGGCTGAGGACTTGATTGTTCGAGTGCCACAGGGGACGACAGTTCGTGATGCAGAGACGGGCAAAGTGCTGACGGACTTGGTAGAAAATGGTCAAGAATTTATCGTAGCGCGTGGTGGCCGAGGCGGTCGTGGAAATATCCGTTTTGCAACGCCTAAAAATCCTGCACCTGAGATTTCTGAAAACGGAGAACCAGGACAGGAGCGGGAGCTTTTGCTGGAGCTCAAGGTCCTAGCAGACGTTGGTCTGGTCGGCTTCCCATCTGTCGGAAATCCACTCTGCTTAGCGTGATTACAGCGGCTAAGCCTAAGATCGGTGCCTATCATTTCACGACAATCGTGCCCAATCTAGGCATGGTTCGCACCCAGTCTGGCGAGTCTTTTGCAGTTGCAGATCTACCGGGTTTGATAGAGGGAGCTAGCCAAGGGGTCGGACTGGGAACCCAGTTTCTCCGTCATATTGAGCGGACACGGGTTATTCTTCATGTCATCGATATGTCAGCGAGTGAAGGACGTGACCCTTATGAGGACTATCTGGCTATCAATAAAGAGTTGGAATCCTACAACCTTCGTCTCATGGAGCGTCCGCAGATTATCGTTGCTAACAAGATGGATATGCCAGATAGTGCTGAAAATCTCAAGGTATTCAAAGAGAAATTAGCAGCTAATTATGATGAGTTTGCGGAACTGCCACAAATCTTCCCAATTTCCAGTCTGACTAAGCAAGGCCTTGCAACCCTCTTGGATGCGACTGCAGAGTTACTGGATAAGACACCTGAATTTCTTCTTTACGATGAGTCTGAAATGGAAGAGGAAGCTTACTATGGCTTTGACGAAGAAGCTCCTGCCTTTGAAATCTCTCGTGATGATGATGCGACTTGGGTGCTGTCAGGTGACAAGCTTGAGAAACTCTTTAATATGACCAACTTTGACCGTGATGAGGCCGTTATGAAATTTGCCCGTCAGCTTCGTGGTATGGGAGTTGATGAAGCTCTTCGTGCTCGTGGAGCCAAGGATGGCGACTTAGTTCGCATCGGCAAGTTCGAGTTTGAATTCGTTGACTAAGGAGGCTTGAAATGGGTGATAAACCAATATCTTTCCGTGATGAAAAAGGAAATTTTGTCTCAGCAGCAGACGTTTGGAACGCAGAAAAGTTAGAAGAACTCTTCACACGTCTTAATCCAAATCGGAAATTACGATTGGAAAGAGAAAAAGCTCAAAAAAAAAGATTAAAATAAGCACTCTGAGGATAATTCTCAGGGTGTTTTCTTATTATGAAAGTTAGACATTTCAATTCTTTTGTTTTGGATAATGATATAATATGTTTAAGGAATATTCGAATCTAAAGGAGAGTGGATGATGACTAAAGCATTAGAGGATATGACTTTAGAAGAGCTGTGGCAACTTTTTCCGATTTTTTTAAGAGAGCATCAGGATGAGTGGAAAGACTGGTATGAGGAGGAGCGACTTCGGCTTTTGAGTTTTTTGCCAGAACATCAGATTGTTCGTCTTAGCCATATTGGCTCAACATCAGTAGAGACCATCTGGGCCAAGCCTATAGTGGACATCATGCTGGAAATTCCCAAAGAAACAGATATGGCGGTAACGAGAGACTTGCTGCTACAAAATGGTTATCTCCTCATGTCAGAAAGCCAAGGACGGATGTCATTTAATAAGGGCTACACACCGAGTGGTTTTGCGAAGCGGGTTTTCCATCTGCATCTGCGCTATGAAGGTGATCATGATGAGCTTTACTTTAGAGATTATTTACAGGAGCACCCTGCTGTAGCTAAGAACTATGAACAGCTCAAACTTTCTTTGTGGAAACAGTATGAACACAATCGGGATGCCTATACAGATTCCAAGACGGATTTTATCAAGAAATACACTAAAGAAGCTAAAAAGCTTTATGGTAGAAGATATGAGAGGGAAGACAGATGATTTATCTAGCAATGATTGGCCTTATGATTATTCTGGCTTTTCCTTACTTAATTTACCAATCTAAGAAACCATCAGGCTTTATTGGACTATGGATGATGAAGTTATGGAATCGTGTTTATATGCCCATGGTTGTTTGGTCGGTCAGTCAGCTGGGTTATAAGAAACAATTTGATTCAATTTTGGATGTTGGAGTTGGAAATGGAGCCTCCTCGAAGTATTTAAAAATGCACTTTCCTGATAGCCAAGTTTTGGGGATTGATATTTCAACTACAGCCATCAAATCAGCTGAAGAATTGTCTGAGCCTGGTCTATCTTTCGAGGTGAAAAATGTTGAGAAAACAAATCTTCCTGTTGAGGAATTTGATTTGATTACAGCCTTTCAGACTCATTTTCATTGGTCAAATTTAACGAAGGCCTTGTTAGAACTTAAGCGGATACTGAAGCCAGATGGAATCATCTTACTGGCATGTGAATGGAGCAAATTAGCTTACTACCTACCAGACTTTAAAAAGCGCGAAAAACTGGAAAGCTTCTTGACAGCCTTGGACCTACATCTCCTCAATAGTCAAAGAAAAGATCAATGGATTCTTTATCAAATCGTGAAAAACTAAGGGAGGTATCCTATGAAACAATTATTTTTATGCTCTTATTTTGCGGGAGTCAAGGAATTGTTCAGACAATATGCGTCTGAAAAACAATTGGGCAAACAAATACTTTTTATACCGACGGCTGGAAATGTAGAAGAGTATAGGGGTTATATTGACGAAGCCCTGCAGACCTTTGCAGATTTGGGATTTCAGGTAGAAATTTTAGATATTTCAGCTTGTGATAGAGAAACAGCTCAAGCTAAGATTTTCCAAAGTAAACTCCTCTATATCTCTGGTGGCAATACCTTTTACCTTTTGCAAGAACTTAAGAAAAAGCAACTTCTGTCCTTGATAAAAGAGCAGATTGCGGATGGCATGGTATATGTGGGCGAATCTGCTGGTGCTATCATCACAGCCAAAGACATTGACTATAATAAGCTTATGGACGATAAGGCGGTTGCTAAGGAACTGAATGATACAGAGGCACTAAGCGAGGTTGATTTTTATGTTCTTCCTCATCTAGGCGAAGAACCCTTTGTTGAAAGCGCTCAGGCAACTCTGGATACATACAGCGCCCAGCTAAATCTGCTTTCCCTCCATAATCACCAAGCTGTGCTTGTGGAAGGAGAAGAAGTGAAGGTTTTGGAGGAGGAATAAAATATTTTTGCCACGAATTTTAACAAAAAGTCTATAAAAAGTAAGAAAAGCTTGGTTGAAGCAACCAGCTTTTTTGCTATACTAACAGTGTAATCATAAAAAGGAGATTAAAAAATGATTTCTAAAAATATTGCTATTTTAAGAAAAAGAGAGAATATTTCTCAGGAAAAACTGGCCGAGGAAATAGGTGTATCAAGACAGACTATAGCAAAATGGGAAGCAGGAGAAAGCGTTCCAGATGTGATTTATTCCTCTCAATTGGCTGATTATTTTGATGTGAGTTTGGATGAACTAGTACATTTAGAAAGCAATTTATTGACAACTCCTAGTATCAAAGGGAAATATATTTTTGGAACAGTAACGGTGGGAGAGCGTGGTGAAATCCACTTACCCCCTCGGGCACGAAATATTTTTCAAATAAAAGCGGGAGATCAGCTTCTTTTGCTAGGAGATGAAAATCAAGGATTGGCGTTATTAGATCCGAATTTTTTTCTAGAAACTCCTAAGTATTTTTCAGAAAAGTAGCAGGCGATGAATGAAAAGGACAATGATGTTAGTTATTTTGATATTGATAGCTGTTATATTGGTAAGTGCAGGGTGGTTTGCTTATCGCAATCTTCACTATGATAAGGCTAATCTTGAATATATACGACAAGCTGGGATGATAGAAAAGCAAGTGACTTTACCAGATGGATCTCTTATTAATTATGGCGAAGGTCCAAAAAATGGTCCCCCTTTACTCCTGATCCATGGCCAGCAAGTATCTTGGGAGGACTACGCCAAGGTTTTTGGAGAATTGTCTAAGCGATATCATGTATATGCAGTAGATTGTTATGGACATGGTGGGTCTAGTAAAAATCCTGCTAAATATTCAGCACTAGAAAATAGTCAGGATTTCATTTGGTTTATTCATAATATTATAAAAGCTCCTGTGTTCATTTCAGGACATTCATCAGGTGGGATTCTGGCAACAATGGTAGCTGCACTAGCTCCTGATACTGTTAGAGGACTGTTGATAGAAGATGCACCGTTCTTTTCAACAGAGCCTAGTCGAGCACTTTCTACTTTTTCTTGGTTAGGATTTAAAGATATGTATGATTTCTTAAAAAGCGGTAAAAAAAATTATACTGCCTATTTTTTAGAACATACTTATTTAAAAAAACTTTTTGGTGAGGAAAATTTTAATAAAATTGTCAAAAAACCAGCTCTGAACTATATGAAAAATCATCCAGGAAAGATTCCTAGAATTTGGTACTATCCGCCAGAATTACAAGTGAATCTCATCTATGACTTAACAGCTAATTTACAGGATGGAACAGGAAATTACGATCTTCGTTTTGGCACAACGTTTTATGATTTTTCTTGGTTCAAGGGATTTGAACAGGAAGAAATCTTGAAAAAAGTTCAATGTCCATCTATATTGCTTCATGTGGCTAGGCCTTTGAATCAGAAAAATTACTATGATAAAAATGGTATTCTCTTGAGTGCTATGGATGACAAAGATGCTAAGCGAGTAGACAAACTTTTGTTGAACAATCATCTAATAGATAATATCAAGAGTGGTCATGATATTCATGTTGAAAAACCTGAGATTTTTATTCGGGCGATTGATGATTTACAAAAAAGGTGTAAATAGAATCTTAAAGGTGGGAGATGTTTTTGCTTTATCTATTGGGATTTTCACTTGACGAAAAGTTTAAAGTCTATTTTAGTTGTGCTTCTTATTTTTATTTCAAAAACAGCCATCAGACTGTTTTTTTGATATAATAGACTCTATGAACACAAAAGATAAAATTTCAAATTATCAAATTTTACTAGCCCAGCTGGAAGCTTTGTTGGAGGGTGAGACCAATGCTTTAGCTAATCTTTCCAATGCTAGCTCGCTGCTCAATCAAGCTTTGCCTCATTCGGTTTTTACTGGTTTCTATCTTTTTGATGGGAGTGAGCTGATTCTGGGGCCTTTTCAGGGCGGTGTATCCTGTGTCCATATTACGCTAGGCAAGGGTGTCTGTGGGGAGTCTGCGGAGAAAGAGCAGACGATTATCGTAGATGATGTGACCCAGCATGCCAACTATATCTCTTGTGACAGCAGAGCGAAAAGCGAAATTGTGGTGCCCATGGTAAAAGACGGTCGCCTTCTTGGAGTACTGGATTTGGATTCAGCTTTGACGGGGGATTATGATAAGATAGATCAGGAATATCTGGAAAAGTTCGTCCAGATTTTGCTTGAAAAAACGATTTGGAATTTTGAAATGTTTGGAGAAAAAGCCTAATGTATCAAGCTTTATATCGGAAATACCGCAGTCAGACCTTTGGTCAGCTGGTGGGTCAGCAGGTAGTGGCAACCACTCTGCGACAGGCTGTGGAGCAAGGGAAAATCAGCCATGCTTATCTCTTTTCTGGACCACGTGGAACAGGGAAAACTAGTGTTGCCAAGATTTTTGCCAAGGCTATGAATTGTCCGAATCAAAAGGACGGCGAGCCCTGCAATGACTGCTATATTTGTAAGGCCATTACTGAGGGAAGCCTTGAAGATGTCATAGAAATCGACGCAGCTTCTAATAATGGGGTAGATGAGATTCGTGATATTCGGGATAAATCTACCTATGCACCTAGTATGGCTAAGCACAAGGTCTATATCATTGACGAGGTGCACATGCTCTCAACAGGGGCATTTAACGCCTTGCTCAAGACCTTGGAAGAACCGACAAAAAATGTTGTCTTTATCCTAGCGACGACTGAGTTGCATAAGATTCCAGCCACGATTCTTTCCCGTGTCCAGCGTTTTGAATTTAAGTCTATCAAGACTCAGGACATTATTGCCCATATCGAGTGGATTTTGGATCAGGAAGGTATTGACTTTGAGCAAGAAGGTGTGCAGATTATTGCCCGTCGAGCAGAAGGTGGTATGCGGGATGCCCTGTCTATCCTTGATCAGGCTCTTAGCTTAACGCAGGAAAATCGTTTGACTACAGACATTGCCGAAGAAATCACTGGCTCGATCAGCTTAGGAGCCTTGGATGCCTATGTAGCAGCCTTGATTGCGCATGACGCAGTAGCAGCCTTGGATAATCTCAATTTAATTTTTGATAGCGGTAAAAACATGGCTCGTTTCGTAACGGATCTTCTGCAATACCTGCGTGACCTAATCATTGTCAAAACTGGCGGGGAAAATCATCATGCCAGTGAGCTCTTTCTGGAAAATCTCAAGACACCGCAGGAGACTCTCTTTGCCATGATTGATATGGCAACCAAGAGTTTGCCTGATATCAAGAACAGCCTGCAGCCTAAGATTTATACAGAAATGATGACCATTCGACTGGCAGAGACCAGCAATCTTCCTGCAGTTGTAGCCATTCCAGATAATCTAGCTGATGAACTTAAGGGATTGAGACAAGAGATTGATAATCTCAAGCAGCAGCTATCTAATGGCAATGGGAAACCAGTGGCAGCTGTCAAAACTTCAGATATTCGTCCACAGAAGTCAAAAGGTTATCGGGTAGATCGTCATAAAGTTAATGCTATTTTAGAAGAGGCTGTTGAGAATCCTAGTTTGGCTCGTAGCAATCTGACTAAGCTACAGAATGCTTGGGGAGAGGTCATTGAGAGTTTATCTGGGGCGGACAAGGCTTTATTAGCTGGCTCGCAACCTGTGGCAGCCAATGAAAGCCATGCTATCTTAGCTTTTGAATCTAATTTTAACGCTGAGCAGACCATGAAGCGAGACAATCTCAATACCATGTTTGGCAATATTCTTAGCAACGCTGCAGGGTTTTCACCAGAAATTTTGGCTATTTCCTTAGAAGAATGGACCAAGATCCGAGCGGATTTCTCGGCTCGTAGCAGAAATGGTAAAGTTGAAGTCGAAGAGAAGAAAGAGGAAAAACTGATTCCAGAAGGATTTGACTTTTTAGCTGAAAAAATTACCGTGCAAGAAGACTAATAAAAGATTTTTTGAATTTTTCATGATATAATACATTTATGAATAGAAGACAATTTATCACAGTGGCTCTCTTTACGGCTGTTGAAACATACTTTTTTAATGAATCCATAATGTCGGAACACTATTTCATGGCGATTTTCTGGGCCTTTCTGATTTTGCGAAATATTCAGATTTCCTATGTCATGGGTCGGATTGTTGATGAAATTGATAAACATTTAAAATAAATATAAGAAAAGGACTGAGAAAACTCAGTCCTTTTATCTTGTGATTTTATGTGGCCTATTACCAACTGCTTAGAGAAACTTCGCCACTATTAAGCCAGATTTCCTGACCATTATCAAGCTGAACGAGGAGTTGACCACTGTCAGAAACGTCTTTAGCCAAACCCTTGTAGTTAGTATTATTTTGATTGAAGCTGACTTCCCGACCTAGCACCAAGGAATGTTGTTTGTAAAGGTAGATGAGTTCTTCTGGATCACTTTCGTAAAAGCAGTTCCAAATCTCAGCGATGAGCTCATTACGACTAATTGGCGGTTTCTCATCAAATAATGATCCGGCCTTATTCTTGAGATCTGCAGGAAAATCCTTAATAGAGAAGTTAAAGCCAACTCCGATAATAACATCAGTTACCTGTCCATTCTCGATAGAAGTAGTAGCTTCTGTTAGAATACCGGCTATCTTTTTATTTTTAAAATAAATATCATTGACCCACTTGATGTCAATGTCCATAAGAGTTAGATTTTTTATAGCCTTATAGATGGCTCCCGCAGTTAAGATAGTATAGGAAGGGATCTGGTCAAAAGGAAGGTTGGGCTTGAGGTGGAGAGACATATAGAAACCACCTTGGCTAGGGCAGAAGAAAACACGACTGAAACGGCCGCGACCAGCTGACTGGGAAGTGGCTAGATAAAGGGTATCGGATGGGGCGCCAGCTTCCATCCCAGCTTTAGCATCGATTTGAGTGGACTTACAGTCAGGATTGAAGGAAACTTTTACAGGTGAGTGTTCCTCAATCCAAGAAGGAAGCAGCAAATCTCCATCAAGCAATCGATAGCCACGATTCTTGACTGATTCGATTTGAATGCCTTCTTTCTCAAGTTTTTGAATGGCCTTCCAAATAGAGGTCCGAGTAATCCCTAGTTCTTGGGCTATTTTTTCACCATTGACGTAATCATCGGCCTGACTAAGAATATCATAGAGTTTTTCGTAGGTTTTCATAGTATGTCTTTCTAATTTAAATGCTGCTTTCTCTAATAGTCAATCTTGTAGCTAATTTGACCATATAAGGAACTGAAAAACTATCTTTTTGGAAACTTTGCTCAAGAATTTGAATGGCTTGTTTTCCCATTTCTTCAGTAAAAACTGTCACAGTACTGAGTTTTGGATACATATATTTGGCTAGAGAAGTATCGTTAAAAGAAATCAAGCCAACTCTTTCTGGGACAGGGATTTTAGCTTCTTGCAAAGCACGCAAGGCGCCTGAGGCTAAGGCATCATTTGCTGCAAGAGGGCTGGAGGTAGATTGTCACCAAGCTCCATAATGAACTCTTTCATTATTTTATATCCAGCTTCTGAAGAAAAACTCCCAATTTTGATCAAGTTGGGATCATATAGTGTGAGTTGTTTGAGATAGGATTGAAAAGTGTTGAGTCGAGGGTCAGATAGGAGTGTGCTTTTATCAGAAGAGGTTTCTTGGCCAGCAATCATACCAATTTTTTTTAGGCCACTGTTGATAAAATAATCTATAACATTGATAACGGAGTTTTCAAAGTCGGTTGTGACGCAAGAATGACCAGATTTTAAGGTATCGCTATCAACAAAAACTAGTTTATCACTGTAATTCTCTAGTTCTTTTATTTTACCAGGACTAAACTTTCCGATAGCTATGATTCCATCAATATTTTCTAGTTGAGTCAGGGAATCGTTGTTGAAAATTCTTATGATTTCATAGCCCAATTCTTGAGCTCTTTTTTCAGCTCCTAAACGAATTGAGTAGTAGTAGAGATCATCTAGTTCTTCTTGTTCTGTATACCATTCGATTATGGCAATTCTGTGAGAAGATTTAGAACGTTTATTTGTTTTCTTTGATTTTTTATAACCAAGCTGTTTAGCGATGGTAAAAATTTTGTTACGTGTTTCATCACTGACAGACATGGCTTGATCTTGGTTTAAAACTCGTGAGACAGTCGCAGATGAGACACCGGCTGCATGGGCAATATCTTTGATGGTAGCCATACGATTCAATCCTTTTTCTTTACTATTCTTTCATTATACATCAAAAATTAGTAAATCACAAAGTAGAATTTAGTAAAACATCCCAGCATATTTGTCATAGTTATTAGTGGGCAGATTATAGTATGTGGTATAATAAAATAAAGCTTTGAATGAGGAGGATAAAAGATGAAAAGAGCTGGAATTAGTTTTCTTGCATTAACAACTCTTTTATGTGGCTTGTTTTTCCTAACAGCCTGTAAGAAAGGACCACTAAGTCTTGACCAACAATTTGATGTTTATTCAAAGGCTAAACCGGTCTCTATTTCTGATGGAGAAACTTATTATCTTTGGGTTAAAGATGGTCAAGATAAGACAGTGGATAGCCTGAAGTATATGATTCCAAAAGAATGGGAACTAGATCTTGAACAAAGTCTAAAACCTAATGAAGATGTGGCTTATACTGCTCAAGAAGATGGTCGTTATTTCTTAGTTCAAATTTATACTTTACGTATTCAAGGTAATCAGAAACTTTCTGAGAAAGCTCTAAAGCAAACAATGATGGATGACGGTCATCATTTTTCTAAAGAAGGAAAGGTCACTATTGGAGATAAGGAGTGGCTGACAGGTTATGAGCGTTCTGAGCAAGCTAACAAGGCTTCAGCTATCTCTTTTTATCGTCTGGAAAAAGACTCGTCAGGAAATCCCATTATTTTAGTGGGAAATTTCCTATATCCAACCTATCCTGGAAAAGGAGAAGATGATGTAGATGCTTTGGTAGAGAGGGGAATTGGACACTTAAAGACTATTTTAAAGCAGTTGTCTAGTCAAGATCAATTTTCTTAATATTTAAGATTTGATCGAATCTTCCTTTTCCTAATAACAAAAAGACTTGGCTGGGTAGAAACAGAGTGCAGT